>Ga0070741_10005395_pt1 | contig 28486 bp, 22 predicted proteins | sample Coa_R1_4_FD_66440 | JGI IMG/M metagenome (GOLD analysis project Ga0070741, IMG submission 66440) | Surface soil microbial communities from Centralia Pennsylvania, which are recovering from an underground coalmine fire - Coalmine... | ecosystem: Environmental > Terrestrial > Soil > Unclassified ... | reverse complement strand
GCTTTGCTCTACGTAGTCTGGCGGGCGTGGCGCAGCCGCAACCCCGAGAGATTCTGGCGCACCCGGCAAGCAGCTATTGAATCCACGGCCATCTATTGGCATTTTATGGACGGCTTGTGGGTCTATTTAATTTTGTTGCTATCGGTGGGGAGGTAAAGGAATGGCTGACGCACACGTCGAAGAGGTGATGGCAACCGAATGGGGCGGCGGAGCCGCGCCTTATGCCGTGAATTCGAAGAAGCTAGGCATGTGGTTGTTCATCATCTCCGACGCATTGACGTTTTCCGCGCTGCTGGTGGCTTACAGCTACGTGCGCATGGCGAACAAGAATTGGCCCACTCCGTTTGAGTTTGGCGCTATGGCCAACGCTACGATCATGACCTTCGTGCTGCTGTCATCGAGCGTGACGATGGTTCTGGCCGTTGCGGCGGCTCATAAGGGCTTGCGGGCCACGGCGGCCAAATGGATATTCGCAACGATGGCCGGCGGCATTTTGTTCGACATCCTGCACAGCCGGGAATGGCTGCACCTGTTTGAAGAAGGCGTGACCCCGTTCGGCAATCCCTGGGGGGTGCCGCTGTTTGGAGCGTCATTTTTCACGCTCACCGGCCTTCACATGCTGCACGTGACCTGCGGCGTCATCTATCTGGCGTTCGTGGCCATCGGCTACGGCATGCGCGGCAAATTCGCCGATATCGACGTTGAAGTGGCCGGCCTGTACTGGCATTTCGTAGATCTGGTGTGGATGTTCATCTTCCCCCTGGTCTACTTGATGTCCAACAAGATGATTTAAGGAAAACGGAAATCTATGGACGCAACAGTAGAACACGCGCACAGCGGAAACAGACTGTATTTTCTGGTCTGGTTTTGGCTCCTGGCCTTGACGCTTCTGGAGGTGTTTCTCGCCTACCGGCAGCTTCCCCTCATGACCATGCTGTTCCTGCTCATGGGCCTCTCTCTCATCAAAGCGGCGCTCATTATCGCTTACTTTATGCACCTGCGCTTCGAAAAGCGCAGCCTCGCCCTGACGCTGATCCCGCCCCTGGTGATCTGCGTCATTCTGCTGATGGTGTTCTTCTTCCCCGACAGCCTGCGGCTGCTCGAATTGAGGCCAAGCTGATGACGAGCTGCGGATGGCGGCTGCGAGACTGCGGCCAGCCGGGGACGGCAACCCGGCGGCGCGGCAAATTGGGTCTTCTTGCTGCCGCTTGGAGCACGGCCACGCTCGCCGCTGGCGCAGCGTTTGGCCAGTGCGCTATGTGCTACGCTACCGCCGCATCGCAGGGCCCGCAGGCGCGCCACGCATTGAATTTGGGCATTCTGCTCCTGATCCTGCCCGTCGCCTCCATTATCGGCGGCATCGCCGTCGTAACCTACCGCAATCGAAACTCCGAATAAAACCGCAGCCACTGGTCCGGATGCCCGGCGGACGAGGAGCAGCGGTGCGTATCGGCCTTTAGTGAGAGGGAGCTTTGTAAAGTTCCGCAGAGGAGAGCGCGCCGGAAACACCTTGCCCTCCGGCCGCCAGCACGTTGCCATCGTTGAGCAGAGTCGCCGTGTGGCCGCCGCGCGCCGCATCCAACTGGATATTCCTGTTGCTGCTCCAGGTTCCCGCCGAGGGATCATACACTTCCGATGAAGAAAGAGGCGCCTGATTGCTGGCGCCGCCGGCGACGAGTACTTTCCCGTTCTGGAGGGCGGTGGCCGTGTGCGACTCTCGCGGCGTTCCCAGGCTGCCCGTGCCGGCCCAATTGCCGGTGACGCCATCGAATACTTCTGCCGTCGCCAGGTCGGCTCCGGTTTCGTCGTGGCCTCCGACGACCAGAATTTGATCGTTGGCGCCGATCAATGTAGCGGTGTGGCCGGCGCGCGCAGACGCCAAACTGCCCACCTGAAAAAATCCGTTGAGCGGATCGTAAATCTCCACCGTCGCCTGGGCCACGCCGCCACCATCCAGACCGCCGGCCAGCAAAACTCCGCCGCTTCCGTCGTTAAGAAGAGTGGCTGTGTGCCAGGACCGGGCGAAAACCGGAGCAGAGGAAGTGTAGCTCCACGTATTGCCGGCGGGGTCGTAAATCTCGGCTGAGGCCAGACTGTGACCCGTATTATCGACGCCTCCCACAACAAGCACAGTGCCGTCGCCGAGCAGTGACGCCGTGTGCCCCCATCGGGCAGTATTCATGCTGCCCGCGGTCGTCCAGGTATTGGCAGCGGCGTCGTAAATTTCGGCAGAGGCAAGCACATTGGTTCCATCGAACCCGCCCGTAACCAGCACCCGGCCGTCTCGGAGCACGGTGGCGGTGTGTCCTGCCCTGGCTACATTCATGCCAGCGGCTGGAACCCACCGGTCGCTCTTGCCCTTGCCGGGCACGTAGATCTCTGCGGAAGAGAGATACGAGTTCGTGTCCGGCTGGAACCCGCCGGCGACCAAAACGGAGCCGCCTGCCGCAAGCAGCGTGGCTGTGTGCGCCTGGCGCGCCGAGGCCATGGCCGCGGTATTTGACCAAGCCCCCAGGGATCCGGCCATCGCCCCACAAGGAAATAGCCCCCACAGGCAGAGGCACGCCGCTGCTGAAAAATTGCGCCATAGAGCTAATTGCATCACTGACCTCCAAAGCAAGAAAAAGGCCTCGGCCCTAAGGGCCGATGCACATTGCAAAAAATTGTCCGGGGGGAGCCGCCAGCCGGGAAGGTTCATGCCCGCCAGCCGGCTTACCAACGGAAGCAAGCGCGGCGGCCTGCGGCAAAACGATTATCGTTTCAATCGAAAGATAGGTTCAATTGAGTAATTTGCTTAAGCAGCCTTAAGACAAAGCCACGAGATGGATGGAATGGAAACGTCTTAGGAGCGCGGGCCGGCGATAAGGCGTATCGCCACGGAAGCGAGGCGCTGTGCGATATGAAGCGCGGTCGGAATGGATCAGGAGCGCCAGTTTGGATGGCTCGCAGAGCCATGCCCACTTCCGTACTTTCGCCGCCCGGGATATTACCCGTCCCAGAGCTTGTGGCCGGTCTGCTGGATGAAAACATCTTCCAGGGTAGGCTTGGATACGCTTATGGAATCGATCTGGCCGGGGAAGGCTTCCACCAACTGCGCGACGAATTCGTGGCCCCGCTCGCGTTCGATGCGAACCACCCCATCCACGGTGGTCGCCGGCAGATGAAAGCGGTCTTCCACCTGCCGGCGCAGGCTTTCCGGGTCGCGGGCGCCCACTACGATTACATCGCCGCCTATGCGCTTCTTAAGCTCTTCGGGGGCGCCTTGTGTTACCAGGCGCCCGCGGTCAAGAATTGCGATCCGCCCACACCGTTCGGCCTCCTCAAGCAGGTGCGTGGTCACTAACACCGTGACGCCCTCGGAATCGCGCAGGTAGGTGAGGTATCTCCACAGATCCAGCCGCCCGCCTGGGTCGAGCCCCGTCGAGGGCTCATCGAGGAGCAACAGGCGGGGGCCGTGCAACATACCTTTTGCCAACTCAACGCGCCGCTGCTGGCCGCCGGAAAGGGTCTCTACCCGGTCCTGGGCCCGGTCAGCCAGCCCTACACGTTCCAGAGCCGCCAGAGCGCGCCCCCGGAGAGCTTGGCCGTGCAGCCCGTAGAGATGCCCTTGATGAATCAAGTTCTCCAGGGCCGTGAGCTTTTTGTCAAGGCTCGCCGCCTGAAAAACGACGCCGATCCGCCGGCGGACTGCCTGCGGCTCGACCGCTACGTCCAGACCAAATATCCGCGCCGAGCCCGAAGCGGGAATGAGCAGCGTGGCAAGAATATGGAAGAGAGTGGTTTTCCCCCCGCCGTTGGGCCCCAGAAGACCAAAAATTTCACCCGTCGCGACGGCGAAGCTTACCCCATCCAAAGCCCGCCTTTCGCCGTAAAAATAATTCAGGCTCTGCACCTCGATGGCGAAACCGATGTCGGACGGCGCAGTCACGTTGGCTACTGCTTATCGAGAACCATCAAGCCGTAGACCAGCGGCAAATAAAATACCGAGGCCTGGAGCAGGCGGCGGGCCTGAAGCCGCGTTCTCATGTCGGCGCCAAAGTAAAGAAAAACGCCTCCCAGAAGAAGGGTTCCGAAAAGATAAACCGGTCCAGAAAAGCCGAGGAAAGCGGGTATGGCGCTCACCACCAGCAACGCGGCTGTGTACGCGATAATCTGGCGCCGGGTAGCTACGCCTTCCCGGTCTACCACGGGCAGCATCACGATGCCGCCGCGCTCATAATCTTCCCGGTATAGGCTGGCGATGGAGAGAAAATGCGGAAACTGCCAGAGAAACAGAATGCCGTAGAGGACCCAGCCTTCCAGCGTTAGCCGCCCGCGTGCGGCCGCGAAGCCCATCAAAATCGGCATCGCGCCAGGAAACGCGCCGACGAAGGTGGAGAGCGTCGTGCGCTTCTTCAGAGGCGTATAGCACAGCAGGTAGCTGGCGCAGGTAAAAGCTCCGAGAAAGCCGGTTAGCAGGTTTACGGCCGCGGCCAGGTAAACCGTTCCGGCAATCGACAGAACCAAGCCGAACCAGAACGCCCGTGAGGGCTCGAGCCGGCCGGCGGGCAGCGGCCGCTGCCGGGTGCGATGCATTCGGGCATCCACATCGCGCTCCATCCACTGATTGAGCGCTGCCGTGCCGCTGGCCACCAGAGCTGTCCCGAGCAACGCATGGAACAGGAGCAGCAGTGCGCCGAATGGATGCGCGGATCCAATGTAAAATCCGACGCCCGTGCTCATCAGGATGAGCCAGGTGACGTTCGGCTTGGTCAGCTCGAGATAATCTTTCATGTCGAAATGGACACCGTCCCCTCGCGGGATCCCCGTCTGCTTTCCACCGTGTGGAGAAGCCGGCGCGCAGCAAAAAGCAGCCACACGCTGGTAGCCAGGGTTAAAGCGCCGCCGGCCACATGCGCGACCGTCGTATAGACCATGAGCGGCAACGGCTGCGGAGCGTCTCGTGTCGCTTCCAGGACCAGATACGAAGCGCCTCCCAAGAGCAGTTGCGCCATCAAAAGAGCTCCGAGCAGCCCGGCAGGCCGCATCAAGGCCGACTCTCCGGCGTGGCAAGAGATAACTCGATAAAGCGTCCACATAACCAGCGCGGTAACCAGCGCGGCTCCGACCAGATGGGGAATGATGCCGAATCCGTTGTGCCGAAACGCAGCCCCCATCATCAATTGGAGAAACACGGCCCCAGCGGTGAAGGCAGCGAGCTGCGAAAGAGGCGGCGAGTTCCCGTCCAGCGCCGCCGGGGGCGGATCCCGCCATTTGCACCCGGTGACAATCGCCAGCACCACGGTCGCGGAAAAAATCACCTGTGCCAGGCAGGCATGGCCGACCGATACCAGAGTAGGCAGAAAAAACAGAACCGTGATGCCGCCAAGAATCGCCTGGCCCACCCCGGCTGCAAGAGCAGAATAGCCAAGCCACCGCACCCAGGGGCGCGGCTCGACGCGGCGCAGCCAGACCGCCAGTCCCGCGAGGAGCATCAGCACAAAGCCGGCGATAAGCCGGTGCGTGTGTTCGTAGCGGATATTGCCCACCATCGGAGGGAACAAGCTGCCGTAGCTGAGAGGCCAGTCGGGTACGGAAAGGCCGGCGTCGTTGCTAGTAACCAGGGCGCCCGCGACAATCAAACAGAACGTCGAGATCGCCGTGAAGACGGCAAAGCGATGCAGGCCGGGATTGCCGCGGGTATCGCCCATCTGAGAACTAGTCACCCTTGAAGGAGAAGTCCACTGTCTGCGTAGCGGAAGGGGCCACTGTAACCTGCTGATCCTGGGTGCCGAACTTTTCATGCCACGCTTCCAGAGTATACGTTCCGGGAGGCAGATTCTTCAGTTCAAAGGTTCCCTGATCGTTGGTCACCGCGAAGTAGGGGTTATCCACAACTCCGATGTAGGAACGCATCCAGGGATGAACATTGCATTTCACTGGAATCATGACCTCCGGACGGGAAAATTCCTTGTCAAGATCGGGAGTTCCGGGCGCCTGGGATTGATTCCACTCCCGGTTGGTTTTCGGCATCGGGTGAATATTATGGGTGGTCGGATCGCTGTTGGCTATATCGATCTTCTGGCCGACCTGCACGCCAAATACATGCGGATGATAAACGCAGCCCTTCTGGTCAAGCTTGACCGGGGTTGCCGGAGGCTCAAAAGTCTTCCCCTCGAGCCCGCTTTTCACGTAAACGAACACGTACTGCAAAGTGCCGTTTGGATTCACCACCACTTCCTCGCTCTTCGCGGGAGCCCCGGCGTGCAGCTTCGCGCAATCCGGCTCGGCGCTCATGTCGATGTTTCTCATGACCGGCGCCTTGCCGGTAAACGTGACCTTGCCGGTGATAGTGGCGGCGGTGGCCGGGTCAACCTTGAAATATGACGCGGTCGAAGCCGCGCCGCCTTCCTTGGCGCTCTCGGAAGGCGCGCTTTCCTTTGCGCCCCCGCAGCCAGCGGCCACAATCCAGGCTGCGACAGCAGCCGTAGTAAGCAATGTTCTGTAGGTCATCAAGTTACCTTTCCGGACAGGAGCGGCGGGGCTCCTGTCGCTATTGTCCTGCGCCCGCGCTCCCCAGACGGCGGAGCTCGTCAGGCGTAAACTGGAACATATACCGCACCAGCAGCTCAGCTTGGTCCTTCTGGTACCCTTTGAAGCTGTCGGGCAGAGGACCGTTAAAAACCCAATGGTCTCCTTCATGCCGGAACAGCCCGGAGGGCATCGCCGTGCCCGGCGCGATCATCGCGGGATCGAGAATCCAGCGTAGCGTCCAGGCAGGCTTGAGGCGGTCCTTGGCCATCAGGAAATTCGGAGCCGTAGCCTTGGCGTCATGCGCCGCGTTGCCGGTCATGTGGCACTTCAAGCACGGCGCCCCCTTGCTGGTGAAGAGCTGGCGGGCCATGGTTCGCTCGGCTTCGGTAAGCGGCTGCAAGTCGTTCTTGGTCTGAATATACGGGGAAGCCTGCGAAGACAGCGCCATGAAGAACCGCACCAGCTTGTCCACCTCTCCTTCGGAGAAAAAGAAGGTGGGCATTCGGACCCGCAGGTAGCTGCGCACTCCATCGCGATTCAAATCGGTATCGCTGAGCGCAGGGTTTGTAAGGAACCGCACCAGCCAGTTTGGATCGACGCGGGCGCCTTCCCCGACCAACTGCGGCGGCATCTGATCCTTCCAATCCGGATCCTGGTAGCGCGGCAGGGTCATGAAAACCGTGGTCTGATTGGCGCGCAGCACGTGGCATCCCATGCAATTGTACTTGCGGACGATCCACCAGCCTTCCTGAATGTCGCGCCGCTGATCTTCCGGCTTGTACATGTAGGATTCGGGCAGCGGGGAATCCACCGCGCCCAGCAGCAAAGTGGTCAGGCCGTCGATTTCCGTCTTGGCGAGATGGAAATTCGGCATCTTCAGCCGGTCAAGCTGGGCTTTCACTTTGCCTTGGTCATAAATATCCGGCTGCTGGAGCTTATGCTCGAAGAAGCCCTTGTGGCTGTACCAACCTTCCTTTTTCGCCTTCGGCAGCAGCAGGGCGAAATCGAGACGGTCAATGGGTTTGCTGCCCTCCTTGGTGAGCTCGGTGCCGATGCGGCCCTCATCTTCCAGGCCGGCGATCTCGTGGCATCCGGCGCAGCCGTAGTTCCGCACCAGGCGCATGCCCTTTTCTTTTAGCTGGGGATCGTCGAGGTAGGGCGCGGGCGGATAGGACGCATTGTCGCGCTTGAGGGTGACCAGGTACGAAGCGATATCGCGCGCTTCCTCCCAGGTGAGCCGGAGGCTCGGCATGACCGTCATCTGCTGCACTTGCAAAGTGGATCCGTCGTTCGGACAGGCGGTGTGCTCAAGGTCAAACACGAACGGCTTGCCGTGTTTCGCGTAATCCTCGGGGCCTAAATCGCGCTTTTCGAGAGCGCAATAGGGACGGGTTCGCTCGCGCGGATTGTGGACCCAGCGAACCAGGTAGTTGTAATTGACTTTCTCTGCCACGCGTGTAAGATTGGCCGCGAAGGTTCCGCCCTGCATGTTCGAGCCCTCTCCGACGGAATGGCAAGCCATGCAGCCGCGCGTCTCAAACAGCTCCTTACCCCGCCCGGCATTTCCGGCAGGCTGGTCCTGCAATTTGCCCTCTACGCCCGATTGCCAGATGAACGCGGCTATGGCCTGGACTTCATCCGGCTGGAGCCGGAAGCTCGGCATCTTGGTGGTGGGACGGAAGTCATGCGGATCTTTTACCCATACCGGCAGCCATTCCTTGCGGGCCAGCTTGACGCGCAGTTCTTTCCAGCTCGGCCCCACTTTCTTTACCTCCCGCAGCAAGCTGCGCGACTCGACGTTGAGCGTCTCCACCTTCTCGTTCATTCGGTTGATGTTGACGCGAATCTGATCGACCCGTGCCTTAAGCGCCGGCAGCTCCGCGTCGGGCGTCTTCGGATCATCCATTTTCTTCAGAGCGTCCGCCATCTCGTGCTGGGCGTCGTTCTTCTCCATGGTCAGTTGGCGGATCTGTTGCTGGTCGGATTGCAACTGCTCCGGTTCGCGGTCGAAGCCTTCAAACCGGTGGCAGCCCATGCAGCCTTTGCCGCGGTACAGCTCGCGGCCGGCATTCAGCGTTTCGGCGTAGTCGGTAATGATTTCGTTGGAATGGCATTGCTGGCAGCCGGCTTCCATGTTGGTTTTCGTGTAAAGCGGCCACAACCAGTGCTCGTAATTACCGTGCGCCTTCTCTACGCTCGTGGTCGCAATGCCGTTCCCGTTATGGCAGGGCGTGCAGCCGAAGCGCTCGGGGTCGTGAATCTTCAGCAGGTCGGGCTCGGGGTGGCTGACGAAAACCTCCTGCCCTCCCATGGACGCTTTGGTGAGCTGCACCGGCTCGCGCGTGCCCAGGTGGCAGGATTCACAGCGGTCAACCAAGTCGATCTCTTTTACGTGGATCTGTTTGATCTCGACCTTGAAGTTCTCCATGTTCTGGAGCAAGCCCTGGATCTGTTCGCGGGTGAGGCCGGTCATCTGATCCTTCACATACGCCGCCAGCTTGGCTTCCAATTCGGTCCGGGGGGCGTTGATCTTGATAATCTGGGTTTGCAGTTCGGCGCGGCGGTCTCGCAGGCGGTTGAATTCGCTCTCCATCTGCGCGAAATCCCACTGCACGCGCTCGGAGGTCCCGCTCCCGTCGGTTTTGGTCACGGTGAGCGAATGTTTCTCCTTGCGCACCTCGTCAATCTCGCTCTGAATCGACTTCCTGGCGCTGTCGGAGGCGGCGTGCTCCAAATCGTAGGTGAGCGCGGCAATGTGGCTGCGGACCGTTTGAAACTCCGGCGTCACATCGCTCAACCGGGGCTGAATAACGGTCGTGAGCTCCTTGTTGATGCGATCCAGCTCGGGAGCGGCCGCTTTTCGAGCGTCGTCGATCTGCTTGGCCAACTGCTGATAGGTTGCCGACTTCCGAATCGCGTCCTCGCTCTGCCCCTGCACCGGCTGGAGCTTCTTCAAGTAGGAAGAATAAAGCTGTACAAATTGCCGCTGGTAGCGCTTCCAGGGGCGCAGAAAATAAGTCTCGTCGAGCAAAGCCCAGACCAGCGTCATCACCAGAATCAGCGAAGAAACCAGCAGCAAACGGCTGAGCGATTTGCTGGTTACCGGATCGGGGTCCGGGGTGGGTGCGCTAGGCGGCATTTTCAACCCTCAAATGTTGAACCATGGAGTAATCCATACGTACTTGATGCGGAAGAGCAATCGCAGCGCGATCTTTACCGGCAGGCTCATCATCAGAATGAGCAGCGCCTGCATGGTCAAGTACTGGAAGATGTTCATCCGCTCGTAAATCTTTCTGTTGAATCCGGGACGGGTGATCAACTTGTGAAAACCGTAGCCCGTGAGGGCCACGTACAGGCCGACCGCCGCCGCCCCCAAAACTCCCTTTCCCAAGAAGCTCGTGATGCCGAACAAGTCGGGCAGGTCGCGGTTCACCTCGAAAATCAGGCGGTCGTGATCCCAGGTCATGCCCGGCCAGAACCACATCCAGCCGGGGCCGCGTATGAACGTCCCGATGACGACCATCAGAACCCACAGGCCAAGGAAACCGAAGCAGAAAGTTAGAATGGCCCACTTGCGCTGCTTGAACGTGTAATATCCGGCGCCCAGCGGATTCGCGTCGATATAGGGAATGGCCATCAGCCCCACGATGATCAGACTGGGCAGCACCACGCCCGCCATCCACGGGTCGAAGTAAACCAGCATTTCCTGCAATCCCAGGAAGTACCACGGCGCCTTGGCCGGGTTCATGGTGAGATTCGGATTGGAAGGCTCCTCGAGCGGCGCGTTCAATGTGATCGACCAGACCATCAGGATAATAGTGACGATCAAGGCGGCCAGAAACTCAATACGCAGAAGATACGGCCAGACCTGCACCTCTCTGGCCCAGCCGGGCTTCCACGGCTGGACTTTGCGATGGTGGGTCTTGGCCATCTCGGGATTCGTTTCGAGTTGTTCGATCAGGCGGTCATTCGCCTTCGCCTGCCGCAGCCCATACCAGGTGTAAAACGGCACCAGTCCCAGCAAGGCCGTAATCGGCACGTTATCCGGCGCGGTGGCGACTTCCCAAATTTGAGACCAATCCATCGTGAAACCCCTTTTAATACGCAGCGGCGGCGGCCCTGTTCCAACCTCCCCAGGCCTTGGCTGCACCCCCAGCGATCAAAGTTTTCTCTCCGGCTTGATTTCCGACTCGAGCACTACGGGCGCCGGCCCGGAAATTCCGCCGTCTTTTCGCACGCGCCAGAAGTGCACGACCATAAACGTGGAAGCGATAATCGGGATTGCAATGCAATGCCAGATATAGGCGCGCAGCAAGGCGTTGGAATCGACAATGGACCCGCCGAGCAAAGCGAACCGCACGTCGTTGAAAGGCGTCATGCCCAGTTGCGGCCCGAACGGTCCCTCGTGGCCCAGCAATGGCGTCGCGCGCGCCATGTTGGTGCCTACCGTGACCGCCCAAAAGCCGAGCTGATCGTCAGGCAGCAGATAGCCGGTAAAAGAGAGCAGCATCGTGAGGACAAGCAGGATGACCCCCACCACCCAGTTGAACTCCCGCGGCTTCTTGTAAGAGCCGGTGAGAAACACCCGGAACATGTGCAGCCACACGGTGATGATCATCAGATGAGCGGCCCACCGGTGCATGTTCCGCAGCAGTTTTCCGAATGGAACGTCGTGCTCCAGAAACATTACATCGCGGAAGGCCACGACCTTCGACGGATGGTAGTAGAACATCAAAAGAGTGCCCGTGAAGGTCAGCACGATGAAGAGGTAGAACGTGATGCCTCCCATCCCCCAGGTATAGTTGTAGGCCACCGCGTCCCGATTGATCTTCGCCGGGTGCAAATGTAGAAAGACGTTGGTCAGCACGCCGAGCGCGCGGCTGCGCGGAGTTTCATCGTGCTTGACCCGGAAAATCGATTTGTAAAGATCGGTTTTGGTAGGCTGCTTGAGCGCCTTGGCGTCTTCCTTTATCTTTTCCTTCAGAGCTTCGATTTGCTCGCGGTCGAGCAGCGCCGCCAGACCCTTTTTCCCGTTGCCGCCGCCGGCAGCCGCGGGCGGGGCTGCCGCCTTCTTGCCGCTTCCATTACCTTCGTTTTCAGGCATTTTTTAAACCCAGATCCGCCGGCAGGCGAAAAAGCCGGAGCTCTTCGCCCATCCAGCTATACTTTCAGGATTGCCCCAGGATCATTAAAGTGTGATCGTTCGCCCTTGGGCCAGCTATAGAGAATACTGGTATCCACCACAATCTGACCCTGCGGGTCAAGTTCGACGTGTGCGCGATCCATTGGCCTGGGCGCCGGACCTTCGAAGTTGATGCCCTCGCTGTCGTAGCCGCTTCCGTGGCACGGGCACTTGAACTTGTTCTCGCTCGGTTTCCAGTCGGGCGTGCAGCCCAAATGGGTGCAGCGCGCATAAATCACAAACAGCCCCTCGGCGTTTCGCACCACCCAAATCCGGTACTGCTGCTGGAATTTCGTGTCCACGCCGTAGCCGAAATCGGCGGGATACCCGATTCGAAATTTAGTCTTGGGCTCGAACAGGGTTCGCGGGAAAAAAAACCGCAGAAACATCAAAAAATTGACCGTAAGAAAACCCAATACGGAGGCCGTAACGATTCGGCGGCGGGTGCTGATGAGCTGCGGTTCGGGTTGATCTTTCAAAAGAAGTTCGGCGACGCCCGGCTTGCCGGAAGTGTCTTCTTTCTTGGTCTTCGGTGGTGTGCCTGCCGCTTTCACGTCAGAGCCGCCGTTCACACCCGTAACGGCCTGCTGGCCCTGCACTGTAGATTCTGCCATTACGTCTCCTTGGCTGGTTAAAACCGTAGGGCTGGTTAAACCTTATTGTTATTAACCGCGCATGAGCCTGTCAAGGGCGGGGGTGGCCCGCACCAGGTGCGATTCTCTACAATGAAAGATTCGGAAATCACCGAAAACGGGAGAGGGAACTTTTGTCAGACAGACGCATCGGCGTGGTTTTGTTTCAACTGGGCGGGCCGGACTCGCTGGAAGCCGTCGAGCCTTTTTTGTATAACCTTTTTTCAGACCCGGATATCATCGATTTCCCGCTGGCCCGCATCGCCCGCCAGCCGCTGGCGCGCCTGATCGCAAGCAATCGCGCAAAAAAGGTCCGCAGCCACTACATGGAAATCGGGGGCCGCTCGCCGATCCGGGAGCTAACCGAACGCCAAGCGGAAGCGCTCGCCGCCGCGCTGCGCCCGGCTTACAACGCTAAAGTCGTCGTCGCCATGCGCTATTGGCGCCCGCTGACCCAGGACGCCATCGAGCAGTTGCGATCCGAGCCGGTCAGCGACCTCGTATTACTTCCCCTGTATCCGCAGTACTCCTCGACGACCACCGGGAGCAGCCTGCGCGAATGGAACCGCAGGGCCGCCGAGGCCGGCATGAACGGAACGCCCACGCATCTGATTCGCGAATTTTACGACCACCCCGGTTACCTCGACTCCCTGGTCGAGCAAATCAACAAAGCTCTTGCCGCCTTTCCGCAAATGCGCGACGTTCATCTGGTCTTCAGCGCGCACAACGTGCCGACATCCGTGGTGCAGGCGGGCGACCCATACCCGTCCCAAATTGAGGCTACGGTCAGGCTGGTCGCGGAAAGAGGAGGTTGGGGGTTGCCGGCGCATCTGTGTTACCAGAGCAAAGTCGGCGGCGCCCGGTGGCTCGAGCCGTCGCTCGATCAGACGATCGAACATCTGGCCGCGCGCGGCGTGAAGAACCTCCTGGTGATTCCCATTGCCTTTGTCTCGGATCACGTGGAAACGCTCAGCGAGATCAATATCGAAGCCCGGGAGCACGCCGCGCGCTGCGGCATCGCGCAGTTCGAGATGATGCCCGGCTTGAACGACTCCCCGCGCTTCATTCAGGCTCTTGCGGATCTGGTGAGGCAGGTTGTCGAGCGCACCGCGGCGGCCGATGAGAAGTGTTACTCGATCGGCGTCTGAACGCGGTATCCGAGCCGTGTAAGCGTTTCACGGGAACGCGCCGCGAATTCTGGCGGTACGTAAAAGAAGGCTCCGGCCCTCACCGAGGCGAAAATTACACCGGAGCGGTATTGCTCCACCTGAATCGCGTAGTCGATTCCCTCGTGGTCGAGAATCGCCTCGATGCTTTGAGCCTCGCCGACTCCGGCGGCGATATAAATCAGCTCAAATTCCTGATCGGCGCGCTCTTGAGGGTCCACACGCATGCAGAAACCGGCAAACGACATGATTGTAGCAAGGTCCGCTGAACGATTTTATCGGCGCTCTTGAGCACCCTGACAGCGCCGTTGATCGTGTGGATTTCAAAAATGCCGCCCCCTTCGCCGAGACGGCCTTCCAAGCGGCGCCGGCCCGGCTTGCTGCTGGTTTGCAGCGGAAAATCGGCCGTAATGCGGCCGTTTACTGTACGGGCATTGATGTAGCCGCGAGCGCCGCCAGGCAAATACAGGGTCACGGCGCCGTTCACAGTGGAGAAAGCGTGCCTGCCGTCACCCGGGTCGTGATATTCCGCCTGAATGCTCCCATTCACCGTCTTTGCTTCCACCGATCCCGAGGCATCCGCAATGCGAACGGCGCCATTGACAGTCTCGGCCCGCACCGAACCAGCGACTCCGTCCACGCGCACCAAGCCGTTTACCGTTTTCACCTCGACGCGCGCCTGCTTGTGAATCCGAACTCGATAATCTACCTTTGTGCTGCCGGCGCCCAGGAACCATCCTCCATGCGGCGTCTCAGTATGCACCTCGACTCGGGCTCCCTCGCCCCGGATTGCAATGTGGACTTGGTCCAAGAGCCTCCGGTTGGAAGCCGACTCCTCGGCTTCGATTGCGACTTCCTGTTTTTCCCAGGTTTCGATCTCAATCCTTCCGTTCACATTGTCGAGCCGAAAACGGCCATCTGGATCGAAACGAACGGTCTGTTCGACGCGGCCATAGGCCGCGGGGCCCAACCCGGTCGGCAAGCAGCCGGACCACAGTACCAGGGGCGCAAATAAGACCGATCCCACCGAGAGACGCATGTAATTTTCTCCGGTTTTCTCTTGCTTTACGAGAAAGAGAGGTCAGAAGTTCCCCGCGCCCAGAAAAAAGCAGTGATGACCCCCGCCAATTGGCAGCTTAAGGCCACTGGCAGGCTGTTCTTGCAGCTAAACCCGGAACTGATGCTCAACAGCCCGGATCGCTTACTCCCCGGACAGCTAATCAATGATCGCCTGGGTCACCGCATTCTGGAACTCAGGCCGAATATTGAGATGCGCATACGGATTCAACTGGATCATCAGAATGCCGATCATCTGCTCTTTCGGATCCACCCAGAAATACGTTCCGTAGGCGCCGCCCCAGCCATATTCGCCGGTGGAGCCCAGGGTTTGCGATTCGCCCAGACGCTCCCGGACGCGGAAGCCGAGGCCGAAGCCGTACCCTCGATAGGCGTCCTGCCAGAGCGGGATTCGGCCAATCTGATTGGCAGTCATCATCTCGACGGTCTTGCGGCTGACGATCCGGACGCCGTTGAACTGGCCGCCGTTGAGGAACATCTGGCACAGGCGAAAATAATCCTCCGCCGTGCCGGCCAGACCTCCCGCGCCGCTAAAAAAGCGGCCGTTTCTACTATCCACGTTGGGCGAGGTCAGCTTCTCCAGCTTTCCATTCTTTTTGGCATAGGCCGAGGCCAGCCGCGGCAGCCGGTCATCAGGGAGATAAAACCACGTGTCATTCATTCCCAGGGGAGCAAAAATTCGCTGGCGAAAGAACTGATCCAGAGGCTGGCCGGAAGCTACTTCCACCAGCCGGCCCAAAACATCGGTGGCTGATCCGTATTCCCAGGCGGCGCCAGGCTGAAAATTGAGGGGCAATTGAGCCAAGGTCTTGATGTAATCGGCGAGCAGGGTTTCGGGCCTGTGCAGGGATGCCAGCTTGTGCATGGCTTCCATAGTGGGCCCGCTGGTCCCGCTGGGCAGGCCGGCCGTGTGCGTCAGCAAATGACGGATCGTAATGGCACGGTCGGCAGGAACCAGGCGGTACCCTCCCGGGTAGCGCTCGTTGGGGGCATTAGCCACAGCGACGTTCATGCTTTTGAACTCAGGCAGAAATTTGGAGACGGGGTCGTCCAGCAGAAAGCGTCCCTCCTCATGCAACATCATGACCGCCAGGCTGGTGACGGGCTTGGTCATGGATGCCAGCCGGAAAATGGCGTCCGGTCGCATCGGCTGGCGAGTTTCGAGGTCCATCAAACCTTGGGCCTCCCAATGCACAACGCGGCCGCGCCGGGCGACCAACGAAACGGCGCCGGCGATCTCGCCTTGGTCAATGTAGCGTTCCAACAGCGCGTGGACGCGTTTGAGACGCTCGCTGGAAAGCCCGGCATCCTCCGGGCTCGCTTTCGGGAGAGCGGCGGCAGCCAAGCACGCGCTGAAAAGCAGAACCAGCGCGGGGCGGGATATGAATCGGAAATCTCTCATTTTTCAGCCTCCGGGATTGGCGTAGTATACACCGAGTAGCAAGGAACAGAGCGGCGCCCTTTTTCCACCGTGACGAGGCTGCCTGCTGAAGCTCTTCCCCTGCCGGGCGGAGCCCTTTTGCCTCGCATACGCCTGTGCTAAACTAACGCCGCAAACTGGAGGCATTGACCGTGCGACCGCTCAACTCTCAGAAAATTGCGCTATACCGCGGGAGTTGCACCGGGCGTACCTTTCCGGTTTTCCTGCTGGCTGTGTCGCTGTTGTTTGGCGCCGGCCTCGAGGCGAAGGCACAGTCCTTGGACTTCGAGTTTTACAGAACGCGGGTCGAGCCGATTTTTCTGAAAAAGCGTCCCGGGCTAGCCCGCTGCTACGTTTGCCATTCGGCCAACAACACCGGTTTGCGGCTTCAGCCGCTGCCGCGAGGCGCTACTTCCTGGACCGAAGAGCAATCGCGCCGCAATTTCCAAAGCGTTTCCCAACTGGTTGTGCCCGGCGACCCGCTCTCGAGCCGGCTGTTGATGCATCCGCTGGCGCACTCGGCCGGCGGAGACCCTTTTCATGGCGGCGGCCAGCAATTTGCCTCACAAAATGACCCGGACTGGCAGACACTGGCCGATTGGGTCCGGCGGGCCGGAACAGCCGGCTCCGCGGGCCAGTCCACGACCTCCGGGGAGTCGCTCGATTTCGGATATTACCGGGCCCACGTCGAGCCCATGTTCTTGAAGCAGCGCGAAAACGGCGCGATGTGCTACAACTGCCACTCAGTGATCAACACGCGGCTCCGTTTGGAGCGTCTTTCACCGGGACGCACCTTCTGGACCCAGGAACAATCGCGCCGCAACTTTGAGGCTGTCGTACGGCTGGTGACGCCGGGCGAGCCTCTAAAAAGCAGGCTGCTGCTGCACCCCCTCGCGCCCGAGGCCGGGGGCGACCCGATGCATACGGGAGGAAAATTCTGGAAATCGCAAGCCGATCCAGAGTGGCAGATGCTAGCCGAATGGGTGCGCAGCGGCCACGCCGCGGAAGCGGCGGCGCCGCCGGGGCCCGTGCTCGACTACGAGTTTTTCAAGACCCGTGTCGAACCGATTTTCCTCAAGAAGCGCCCCGGGTTGGCTCGCTGTTACGTGTGCCACTCGGCGAACAATACCGGCCTCCGCCTCGAGCGGCTCCCCCCCGGGGCTACGACCTGGACTGAGGAGCAGTCCCGCCGCAATTTCCAGAGCGCCTCGCAGTTGGTGGTTCCTGGCGACCCGCTTTCCAGCCGGCTGCTAATGCATCCGCTGGCGCACTCGGCCGGCGGAGACCCTTTCCATGGCGGCGGCCAGCAGTTTGCCTCGCAGAACGATCCAGACTGGCAGGTCCTGGCAGAGTGGGTCCGGGGTCAAAAAGCCACCACTTCATCCAAATAGCAGGCTTGTGCGAGATGAAACCGCCGGGATTGCCGCGGCCGGCGGATCAGGGCCGCTCCGGCTCGCCTGCGCCGCGGCCCCCGAGAATGACGACTCCGCGCCCGCCGAATCAGGGCAGCATTGCCGTTGTATTTCTCTTTGGTACCTGGCCCACTGGAATGCGGGCTATCTCTTTCAGCGCCTTCGCATCAATCACGGAGACCGAGTTTGCCCCCGAGTTTGACACGTAGACCCGCCTGCCGTCAGGGGTGAACGTCAGCCAATCCGGAACCTCCCCGGTCTTGGCATACCCGATCACTTTAAGATCGGGAAGCGAGTAAACGAAGACCGCATTGGCCAGCGAGCTATCGACCCAGAGGGTTTTGTTGTCCGGCGATACTCCGATGCCGTGCGATGGAGCGCCTCCTTCGGCCATGCCGCCGCTCGGTTTATCCGGAAGTTTGATGCGAGCTACTTCCTCGTGGGTCTTGAAATCCACCACGGCGAAGCCATGGTAACCCGAGAGCTGGACAAACATCCGGCTGGTTGATCCGTCGGGGCCTCTTTCGAAAGCCATAGGGCGGACGCCCAGGTCGAATTTGACTTCCCAGACTGGTTTCTCAGTGTCAAGGTCAATCACAGTAGCGACCTTTCCCGATATCGAGCCGGCCACCGCATACTTGCCGTCGGGCGTCACATAGACATTGTGCACACCGCCTTTGACGGGGATCGTTTTCACGTCCTTGAGCGTTGCGGTATCGATCACATCCACCGCGCCCGGCTCCTCGCGAATCCCAACCAGCACGCGTTTCCCATCGTGCGTGATTGCGATATTGTTCGGGTGCCCGCTGAGAGGCACTTTGCTGAGGATGCGGCCGGTCTTCTGGTCAACAACATCTAGCGTATTCTCGGCCTCGCAGCTGATGTAGACCCGCGCCCCATCGGGGGAGTAGGTTACGCCGTGCGGGACCTCAATTCCGTCAATTACCTGTACGACCCTGTTCGTAGCCGGGTCAATTACGTGAACGTTGTCTCCAGCGCTGTTAGTGATGTAAACGCGGACAGCGCCGGCCATCAGGGGAACTGCGAGCAACGCGAGGATGTATTTCATCTCCGCTCCTTTTCGGGCCCCGGCGAGATCTTCAGGGCCGCTGGTGCGTCAGTGCCGCTCCTGGCCAGGAACGCGGCTGCCGGGCGCAAACGCGGTTCCGCCCGGCAACAAATTCGACGGCATCAGTTTACCACGGGATATTCGAAGCGCGAGAGGACTGTTCCACCAGTCGAGACATCCCCTTCGGGAACAGCGGCGGCAATCTCGTCCCTTGACTTGGCGGCGCGCCGCCCGATTCACCTGCGGTATGTTGGGGTTTGCCGCGCCGGCGGCAGACGGCGCCGGGAAAAGGATAAAGAAGCTATGAAAAAGCCCCTGTTATTCCTGCTCGCCATAGCGGTTTTAGGACCGGGCTGCCAATCGGCCAGCAAGAACCCCGCCGCCCCTGTAGGTCCGTCCCCTGAGTTCGCTTCTTTTGTGGATGACTATTTCGACGCCCTCTATTCCTGGAGCCCAAGTTTGGGAACGGCGCAGGGATTTCATCAATACGACAAGCAGCTTGAGGACATGTCGGCAGCCGCCTTCGCCAAACGCGTTGAGACGCTCAAGTCGCAACTGGCGCGGCTCACGCGGCTGCGAGGCGCCCCTCTGGCGGAAAACGATGAAATAGACGCGGAAATTTTGGATGGCCAGATTCGCTCGGAGCTGCTCGACCTCGAGACGCTGCAAACCTGGAAGAAAAACCCGATGTTTTACGTCATGCTTCCCGGCGGGGCCATCGACGGGCTAATAAAGCGCGACTTCGCCCCACCGCATGATCGTTTGCAATCCGTCGTCGCCCGACTCAAAGCCGTGCCGGCCGTGTTCCAAGCGATGCGCAGCAACGTTGAGAATCCACCGAAAGAGTTCACGGATCTGGCGATCCGGATGGCCGGCGGCTCTGTGGGATTTTTCCAGCGCACGGTCGCTGACTGGGGCCGAGCCGCTGCCGGTTCCGACGCGGCTCTGCTCAAGGAATTCGAAACGGCCAATACGACGGCTGTCCGGTCAGTGAAGGAGGCGGCGGCCTGGCTCCAAAGAGATTTGCTGCCGCATTCCAAAGGCAGCTACGCCATCGGCGCGGAGAACTTCAGCAAGAAGCTGCAATACGACGAAATGGTTGCGATCCCGCTTGATAAGCTGCTGGCCATCGGCGAAGCCAACCTGGAGAAGGACTACCAAGCTTTCCTCGAGACCGCCGCCAAGGTTCTGCCCGGCAAGCCGCCGTCGGAAGCCATGAAATCGCTGGAAAAAGTGCATCCCACGGCCCAAGATCTGGTTTCCTCCGCCAGGCGCACGTTGAGCGATATCCGGCAATACGTCATCAATCACCATATCGTCACGATCCCTTCCGAGCAGCAGCCGGCCGTAATGGAAACGCCGCCCTATGCCCGCTCAGGCACTTTCGCTTCGATGGACTCGCCGGGTCCTTATGAGACCAAAGCGACAGAGGCGTTTTATTACGTCACGCCTCCCGAAAAGGGGTGGAGCCGGCAGCACGTGGAAGAGCATTTGCGGCTCTATAACCCTCCGGTAATGGATATGATCACAATTCACGAGGTATATCCGGGGCACTTCACGCAGTTTCTATATGAGAAGCAATTCCCTACCAAAACCAGGAAGCTGATTTTTTGCAGCAGCAACGTGGAAGGGTGGGCGCATTACTGCGAGCAGATGATGCTCGATGAGGGCTTCGGCGGCGGCGATCCCAAGATCCGCCTGGCGCAGCTCGAAGAGGCGCTCCTGCGCGATTGCCGCTACGTCGTCGGCATCAAGCTCCATACGCAGGGCATGACCGTGGACGAAGGCGCCAGGTTTTTTGTGGAAAAGGGATTTCAGGAACCGGCGAACGCCTACGAAGAGGCCCGGCGCGGCGCTTACAATCCAACCTACTTGTACTACACTCTGGGAAAGCTGGAAATTCTCAAGCTCCGCGAGGACTACCACAAGGCGAAAGGCCCGGCCTACAGCCTCGAGTCGTTTCACAACGAATTCATCAAACAGGGAGGAATTCCGATTCGGCTGATCCGGCGCATCCTTCTGCCCGGCGACAACTCGCCGGTGCTGTGAGCCGGCCCAGCGCCCGCCGGCCTGAGCCCTTTGTCCGCTGGCCTGTGGCGGCTGCGCATCGAGGGCAGCGCGACGCCCGCTCCGTAAGGCGGGACAAACATTGCGCGGACCCGGGGTGAGCCGCCGGGGATCCCTTTTCCCTTTCTGCATTCTGGCGGTCGGTGCAATCGATGGAAAAGCGCCCATGCCTGCGGATACGGCCCGCACCGGGCCGAAAATGCGGTAGCCTATTTTTGGAGGAATGGCCGAGCGGTTGAAGGCGGCGGTCTTGAAAACCGTTAGTGGGGAAACTCACTCGGGGGTTCGAATCCCTCTTCCTCCGCCAGAGATTCGGCACTTTCATTTCAGCCGGTTCGGCATAGCCTTCTCCCAGGCAGTTAACTGATTCTGTCGCCTCCCTTCGTGTTTTCAGCAGGTTGGTGAGCTCGATTCAGGTCAACCGAGCTTCAAGCCGAGGGCAAAGCAAAGCGCTTGCTCGACGGTCACCAGTTTTTCAGTGCTAAGAACAGTGATCCGATCCGCGAGGCTTCCTTTAGGGATCGTCGTAACCGTATCCAGGTTAACGACGCACCTCCGCGGCAGCCCATCCTCTGCCCCGAGCGGGACCTCGGTGGGGATGCCCCGAATGCGCGTGGTCAGCGGCGCTACCGTGACCAGGTCCCGAACTGTGTAAGCCTCTTACGCGAAAGCAGCAGGAGCAGCCTACGCCCGGCGGGTTGGGGCAGCTTCGCCCACCACACCTCGCCGCGCCGCAATCACCACTCCTGAGATGCCAGCAGTTCGACAGCGGCGGCCTCCGCCCTGCGGATCTCATCAGAATCCTCCGGGTGAAGCCGGTAGCCGGATTCATACCTGCGGGCCAGGGCCTCTTCCCGCTGCCGCTCCAGCCAATATCGCAAGGCCTGCCGGATGAGGGCGCTTCGCGGCTGCCCAGTGGTCTTGCGAATCCGCTCCAAGGCCCTGTAAAGATCCACGGGGAGGCTCATGGCGATCTTGGCGGTTCTAGGCGCGGTATGCAAATAGTATGACTCGACTCGCACCCACAGTCAACCTCCCCCAATCGCTGCCGATCGAAATGCAAGTCGCCTGCTGGAGGCGGCTTGCCTTTGCACAAGCAGAGCTTGTGGGGACCGCCAGAGTTCGAAAAGTGTCCACGACGCCCCGCCAATCCCGAACTGCTCACCCCAGAATTTTTACGTGCAGACACGGAAGCTGGTTGATGGCAAGAGAGACTCGCGGCAAACTGTTGCGCCCGGCCGCTCGGGATGCCCATAATTGCAACAGGCAGGAGGAAAACGGGGATGGCGGATATTACGGAGATCGCGGCCGAAACCTATCGCATCTCGATTTACGTACCAGAAATCGATCTACAGTTCAACCATTTCCTGGTTCGGGACGAGCAGCCGCTGCTATTCCACGCCGGCTTGAGACGGCTGTTCCCCGAGGTCCACGAAGCGGTCCGGACGTTGCTCGATCCGGCGCGGATCCGATACATCAGCTTTAGCCACTTCGAGAGCGACGAATGTGGAGCGTTGAATGAGTGGCTGGCGCAGGCGCCGCAGGCTGAGCCCGTCAGCGGCCTCGTAGGCGCGGTGGTGAATCTGAACGATTTTGCCAGCAGGCCGGCGCGCGCCCTGTCCAGAGAGGAGACCCTCCATACCGGACGCCACCGTTTCCGTTTCATATCCACTCCGCAGGTGCCTCATGGCTGGGACGCCGGAGTGCTCTTCGACGAGACAGAGCGCATTCTGTTTTGCTCCGACCTGTTTCATCAATGGGGCGACGTGGAGGCGCTGACCGAATCATCGGTTCTGGAGCGGGTTCAGGAGGCGCTGAGGCGCATCGAATCCGGACCTCTCGCCCGGTACGTGCCTTACACTCACCACACGGGGGGAATCCTGGAGGACCTGTCCCGGCTCGATCCACGGACTCTGGCGATCCAGCACGGATCGAGCTTTCGCGGCAACGGCGCAGCGGCGCTCCGCGATCTGGCCGAAATCTGGAGAACCACGCTTGGTCCGCCCGCCCGAGAACAAGTGGCCGGTCCGGCGAGCAGGCAACAGCAGAGGTTCGCCGGAACACTGTACGAGCGCCTGGGCGGATACGACACTATCGCCGCGATTGTCGACGACCTGTTGGCGATGCTTCGGGAGGACCCGCGCTTTGGCCGGTTCGTCATGGAGCGCAGCCTCGATTCTCATCAGCGGGCAAGACAGTTGCTCGTGGACCAGCTATGCGCTTTAGCAGGAGGCCCCTGCTTCTATGTCGGCCGGGACATGAAAACGTCTCACGCCGGCCTGGGGATCACTGAGAGCGAGTGGAACGCCAATCTGGAATACGCGATCGCCGCGCTGAAAAAGAACGGCGTGCCGCAAGCCGAGCAAGGGGAATTCCTGTCGCTGTTTACACGCTATCGCGAGGAGATCGTCGAACGCTCGCCGGCCCAAGCCCGGGATCAGCCCCTCGACCGCTAGCTCGACCGTTTGGGCTGCCGGCCGTCACCCGCCATCCGCGAGAGCGCGGGCTAGCCACCTCGCGGCATCTTTCTCCGCAAGCCGCGCTTGCTCGCCGCCTTCCGGCGGCAGTCGGCTGTCGGCGCCGAGTGAAACGCTGGCATGTAATATCCAGACCCGAACCGCTGCGTCGCGGCGCTGCACGCTGCGGTTTTCAAAGGTTCAATCGCATGAACGGCTGGCCGGCACTTTGGATATTCGCGTTTCTGGCGCCCTGTTCTGGGTTCTGACAGAGGCTGGAAAGAACACCCCGGCAAGTGGTATGGTCTGCTCGTGTTTGCCTCGGGAGTATGATGGGTAGGCTTGTTTTTGAGACCGGCCCCGGCCGCCGAATACGAGCCTGGCGTTCGTCAATGAAAACCCCATTTGGACGCTTATTGCTCCTGGCCTCCGTCGCCTGCTCAGCCCCGGCTTTGGATTTGGATTATGTTGCCCCGGAAGCCTGCGCCCGGTGTCATAAGACCATTGCCGAAAGCTACGGCCGGACCGGAATGGCAAGGACCTTCGGAGCAGTGAAGACGGCCAGCCCATTCCCGGAGCTCAGGCGTGGCGAATTTCAACATAAAGCTTCACGGCAATCTTTTTCCATGTTCATCCGTGATGGAGCCGCCTTTCTCCGGCGCCATCAAGTGGGCTTCGACGGAGGCGTCTCCAATGTTGTCGAGCACAGGATCGACTATTGGTTTGGCTCCGGAGATCACGCGCGCAGTTACGTAAGCCGCACGGTTGCGGGCGATCTCATTGAGCTGCCTGTAACGTGGTATGCGGAGCAAGGCGGGCGCTGGGGAATGAGCCCCGGCTACGATTGGGCCGGGCACCCCGGATTCAGCCGCAAAATTACTTACAGGTGCATGTTCTGCCACAACGCGTATCCGGAGACGGCCCCATCTGACGACCTCTGGGATCGGGCGACTCGCTGGCCGCGCCGGCTTCCGGAGGGAATCGATTGCCAGCGCTGTCACGGGCCTGGGAGAGCGCATATTGAGGCGGCTCAGCAAGGACGCCCGGCGGCGCTGGTTCGCGCCGCAATCGTGAATCCTGCGCGGCTGACCGCGCGCCGGCAAATGGAGATTTGCCTACAGTGTCATTTGGAGACCACCAACACGAATCTGCCCGCCGCTCTTCTCCGATACGGACGCGGCGTGTTTTCGTACCGTCCCGGCGAGCCGCTCGGCGATTACATGATCTATTTTGATCATGCGCCGGGCAGCGGTCACGATGACAAGTTCGAGTTCACCGGCGCCCCTTATCGCCTTCGCAAGTCGCGGTGCTATCAGGAGAGCCACGAAGCGCTGATTTGTACCACGTGTCACGACCCTCACCGGGCTCTGAGTTCCACCGAAATGGCGGCGCGATCCTCTCGCGCATGTCAAAGGTGTCATGCGGCCGGAATCGCGGCTCTGGTTCGCAGCCAGCGCCACCGGGAACGGGAAGACTGCGTATCGTGCCACATGCCCAAGAGGCGGCCAACCGACGCTGTCCATGTAACCATCACAGATCATTGGATCCAACGCTCTCCACAACCTGCCGGGATGCCGGCCGAATCCTCCGGCGCTGATCGGCCCTACCGAGGCAAGGTGGTGCTGTATTACCCGGAGACACTGGCGCCAAACTCCGACGCCGACCTCTACCTCTCCATTGCGCAGGTCCGCAATCAGGCGAACTTGAAAGACGGACTGGATGATCTACGCCAGGCGGTGGACCAGTGGCGTCCTGCGCAAGCCGGTTTCTACTCGGATCTGGGAGACGCCTATCGCCATTCAGGCCGACTGCAAGAAGCGATCGATGCTTACAGAAAGGCTTGTTCGCTGGACCCCAACTGGTGGCCGGCGCGCTTGGGCCTCGGGCTTTCGCTGGCTGCCACCGGAGATACGCAGCACGCCCTGGCCGAACTGAATCGCGCTGAAACCGCCGCGCCTTGGGAAACCGAGATTGTCAAATTCCAGGCCGCAACCCTGGCGGAGTCCGGCAACCCCGAAGCGGCAGTAGCGAAGCTGCGTTCCGCTGTGGCAGCGGACCCCGACTCGGGCGATCTGCACAACAGTCTCGGCGCGGCATTAACACGGAGCGGCGATATTCAGGGGGCCGAAGCAGCGCTGCGCGAAGCCGTCCGGCTTCGCCCGGAGATCGCACCGGTGCATGTCAATCTGGCGACAGTGCTGGCGCGCACGAACAAGTTCCGGGAGGCGCGTTACGAGTTTCGGGAAGCGCTTCGCATCGATGGCTCGTCCGCCGAAGCTCATTCCGCCTACGGTGCAGCCCTCGCTGCCCATAACGATTTCCGGGAAGCGCGGGAACAATTTGAAATCGCGCTGCGCTTAAACCCAGGCTTGTGGAACACATACAACAACCTGGGATCGGTGCTCAACCAGCTTGGCGACAAGACGGCAGCCGCCGCCGCATTCCGCGCGGCGATAGCGATCCGCCCCGATTTTCCAACTGCGCAATACAATCTGGGTGCACTGTTGGCGGATTCAGGCAATTTCGCAGAGGCCGAGCAACACCTGCGTGAAGCCATCCGGGGCGCTCCGCATTACTACGAAGCGCATCTGAAGCTTGGCGGCCTGCTGTGCGAGATGCAGCGTTGCCAGGAGGGAGCCGCCCACCTGCTGGCGGCGGCTCAGAGTCCGGATCCAGCTTTGCGGCAGGCCGCGCAAAACACGCTGAGTCGGGCGGCCGCCGCTGCGCAGCAGTGAACCAAATCGAGGAGGGCCTGCCCGTGATCGATTGGCCGGTTGGGAGAGCACGCCGGATGCGGCAGCAGCGTCGGCTTTGCATTCTGCTGGTTGCCGCGGCTCTCTCATCCGCCGCTCTCGCTATGGCCACCGACTCGTTGGCGCGCGAATATAGCCGCCGCGTCTGGCGTACGGAAGACGGATTGCCACAGAACCGGATACAAGCGCTGGCACAGACCCCCGATGGTTATCTCTGGATCGGCACCTCGGAAGGCCTGGCTCGATTTGACGGCCTGCGATTCGTATCCTTCTACCGGTCCAACACTCCGGCATTTCAGGACGACAGCATACTCGCCTTACTGGCGGCGCGGGACGGCTCCCTTTGGATCGGCACAGAGGGAGGAGGTTTGCTGCACTACCGCAACGGGACATTTCGAGCCCTTGGCGTCCCGGAGGGCCTGACAAACGGTTTCGTCCGCGCCCTTTATGAAGACGGTCATGGATCACTGTGGGTCGGAACGGACCGCGGGCTGTTCCGGCTGGCAGCAGAGCGCTTCGAGCGCCTCGACGGAACACCGGAGGTTCCGTTAGCGACGGTGGTGTCGATAACGGCCGACCAAATCGGAAACCTTTGGGTCGCCACCTCAAGCGGTCTGCTCACCATGGAAGGGGAAAAGTTAGTACCTATCCGCTGTAGCCGCGGGCCGCTGTTGTCAAGACACGCTTTATTTGCAGCTCATGACGGCGCCCTGTACATCGCCACTCATTCCGGCGCTCAGCGCATCCGCGGTGGCTGCATGGTTCCGGATACGACGCTGCCGGCCTTCCCCCTAATACTCGTCCGTGAAGACCACGAGCGAAACCTATGGCTAGGGACCATCGGGCACGGCTTGATCCGCTCCCGGGCCGGTGTGCTTGCGCGGTTCGAGGGACTGGATATTCTGGCCGGCAATACCGTGACGGCATTCCTGGAAGACCAAGAATACAATCTCTGGATTGGCGGACAGGATGGGTTGCTTCGCCTCAGCAAGACGGCCGTGGCAACCATAGGCGCTCGCGACGGCCTGGCGGACGACAACATCTCCACCGTCTATGAAGACCGCAGCCAGAATTTGTGGATCACCACGGCGACTGGCCAGATCTATCGCCTGAACAAAGGTAAAAGCGCTCCCGAGCGCGTCCAGCTCCCGGCCCCTGTCACCTCCGCCCAGGTCCGCAATGTGTTCGAGGACAGTAGAGGCGCTTATTGGTTCGGCACCCAGGGTTCGGGGGTAATTCGGTGGTGGCGCGGGCAAGTCGCCACTTATTCGAAAAAGGACGGCCTCAGGGGCGACATCGTTCGCCAGATCTATGAAGACCATGCCGGCGTAATCTGGTTGGCAACCAGCAGCGGGTTGAGCCGCCGGGAGGCGGATGGTTTTCGGAGCTACTACCTCGAAGATGGTCTGACATATCCGAGCGTGCGATGCATCGCCTCCAGCCGCAGCGGCGACCTGCTGGTGGGGACGGACGGCGGGCTCAACATTGTGCACGATGGAAAAATCCTGCCCAATCCAATCGCCGGGCTGGGCCGGGAAAAGATCTGGTCGATTTACGAAGATCGCGGAGGCGGCCTGTGGCTCGGAACTCGAGGCGGCGGCTTGGTCCGCATCAAGCTCGGAAAAATTGCCAGACTTTCGATGCGGGACGGGCTGCCCAGCAATTCCATTTATCAGATCGTTGAAGGGCATCCTGGCAAGCTCTGGATGAGCAGCCCTGCGGGCGTCTTCTCGGCCCGCCAGGATGATCTGGATGAGGCGGCCGATGGCAAGTCCAGCGCTCTCCATGTGGTGTTGTACGGCGCGTCCGAGGGAATGGAAACCAGCCAGATGAGCGGCGGAACTCAGCCGGCGGGCTGCAAGGCTTCATCCGGCGAGATCTGGTTCGCCAGCGTACGTGGAGTGGTGCGCGTTAACCCGGCCAGCGAGTTGCCGGGCCGTTCCGCTCCCGTATTGATCGAGCGAGTCCTGGCGGACGACCGAGTAGTCCCGCTGGGCCGTGAAGTCGTCACTCCGCACGGTCACGGCACGGTTCAAATCGACTTTACGGCCTGCAACCTGGCGGCGCCGCAGCGCGAAAGCTTTCGGTACAAACTGGAGGGCTTCGACGAGAGATGGACATCACCGGCGAAGAGCCGGTCGGCTTATTACACCAATCTTCCTCCAGGGCGATACCGTTTTCGCGTGGAGGCCAGCGACACAGGCGCCCCGGGAAATGCCACCGAGGCCTCTTTCATCTTGGTTTCCCGGGCTCCGTTCTATCAAACAGTCTGGTTCTATACCCTGTGCGCACTGGCTCTATCGATGCTGGTGTGGTTTGGATTGTGGTTAAACGCGCGCCAAGCGAGAGCGCGTTATGCCGTTTTGCTTGCAGAACGAACCCGTTTGGCCCGCGAGATGCACGACACGGTGATCCAGGGCTGTGTCGGCATATCAGCGCTGTTGGAAGCGGCTGTCAAGTGCCAGCGGTCGAACCTGGAGGAAGCCTTCAACCTTTTGGATCATGCGCGCGAACAGGTGCAGTCCACTCTCGAAGAGGCGCGTCAAGCCGTCTGGAACCTCCGGCACGACTTGGGTCACGAGTCGGCGATTTCCAAACTGCGCGGACTGGCTCAAAAGCTGGGGCGGGAAAACGGCCTGCTCACGCATACCGAAGTGGCTGGGAAACGGGCGCCGCTTGATCCGCAGACCGATCGGACCTTGCTTCTGGTCGGCCGCGAGGCTCTGCGGAATGCAGTGG
>Ga0070741_10005394_pt1 | contig 28486 bp, 34 predicted proteins | sample Coa_R1_4_FD_66440 | JGI IMG/M metagenome (GOLD analysis project Ga0070741, IMG submission 66440) | Surface soil microbial communities from Centralia Pennsylvania, which are recovering from an underground coalmine fire - Coalmine... | ecosystem: Environmental > Terrestrial > Soil > Unclassified ... | reverse complement strand
CAGCGCCGGCACCGACGCCTGATACATCGACATCGCCATGGCTTCACTCCCGCTTGGAATTTGGGATCGGAAGTCTAAGCGAAGTTCACGCCGCCGCGGCGAGCAGCTCCGGCTGCGCTTCGCGCGCCTCGTGATCGCGATGGCGCAGCGCGCGACCCATGCGCACCTGCCCGAACGCGCTGGTGTACTGACCCTCTTCCCAGGCGAGGTGACCCGCAACCGCCACGTGCGTCACCACGCCATCGGGACGATTGACCATCTGGTGATGCTCGAACAGATCGCGCCAGACGTATCGCACCGTCGTGTCTGGATTCCACGTCGCGAGCGCGTCGGGATCGACGACGACGAGATCCGCCGGCGCGCCCACCGCGACGCGACCCGCCCGCACCGCGAAGAAATCCGCAGGCTCGCTGGTGAGACGCCGCACGGCCAGTGCGACCTTGTCGACGCCGTCTTCCTGCGCGAACTTCAGCGTGCGCAGGTTGCCGTCGTAGAACGCCATGTTGGTGAGATGCGCACCGCTGTCGTTGAAGCCCGGCAGGATCAGCGGATTGAACAGGAGATCCTTCACCACCTTGCGATCGCGATTCGCCGAGATCACCCACCAGCGCAGCTTTGTGTCGTACTCGCGCAGCAGATGCAGGAAGAACGCGCAATCGTCGCCGATCGGCTTGGGGAATTTCGCGAACGCGGCCGCTTCGTCCGTATCGCGCGCGCCCTGCCCGCTCGCCTGCCACTGCACGAGCCGATCGTAGGCGGCTTGCATCGGCTGGCCGTTCCAGGCCGTCACCGGACACGTGTCGATGGTCATGTCGGCGAGATCGCGCGACAGCACGTTGTCGTCGCGATTGAGCAGCCGCTTCAGCCGCGCGAGATTGAAGCCGCGCTTGCCGCGGAACCACATCCTGCGGAACGCGGCGACGTAGCCCGGATCGTTGAGGATCTTCAGGCGCCCCGCGCGATCGTCGAGGTCGAGCTCATTCAGGCGCCGCAGCTCCGGCACTTCTTCCGCGAGCGGGGTGACGACGCCGTCGCTCCACACCTTGAACGGCGCCGAGAGGGCCTGGAAGCGGAAGATGCCGCGCACGAAGCGCGAGTTGAGGATCTTCGACAGCAGCAAGCCCATCTTCACGATCGACTTGTTGGTCGCGAGATCGATCGCCGCGACCGCGGTGGTCTTCAGCGGCTTGCCGAAGAAGCGGCCGCTGGTGAGCAGGAAGTTGCGGAACACGTCGAGCTTCTTGTCCTTCGGCGGCGTGGCCTGCCACACGCGCTCCCACTTGCGCACGATGTTGGTCAGGAATTTCAGCTCGGAGTACGGCGCGAACTGCGTCGGGATCTGCTTGTGCGTGTTCGGCGAATTGGCGAGGAAGTGGAACGGCAGCGCGTCGGTCGACAGGCCGACGTAGCCTTCGCGCATCCCCTTCTCGACCAGCGCGCCCATGCGCTCGAGCTCGTGCGGCGTCGGATCGCGCGACACCGAATCCTGCAGGCCCATCACTTCGATGCGCAGCATCGAGTGCGGGATCATCGGCACCACGTTCGGGCCGAGCGGCAGCTTGTCGAAGTGCGCGAGGTAATCGGCGGAATTGTTCCAGTCGACGGCGTCGGCGACCTTGCGCAGCACCGGCTTCGGCACGTTCTCGACGCGCGCGAAGCAATCGACGATGGGATCGGCACCGAGCTTGCGCTGCGCGCCGAACGCGAGCCCGAGCGAGCAGTTCGAGACGACGACGGTGGTCGTGCCGTGACGCACCGCTTCCGGCAATCCCGGCGCGAGCTCCACTTCGAGATCGAAGTGCGTGTGGATGTCGAGCAGGCCGGGCATCAGCCAGCGGCCTTGCGCGTCGATGATCTTCTCGGCGCGCGATTGCGGCAGATTCGGCGCGATCTCGGCGACGACGCCGTTGCGCACGGCGACGTCCGCGCGCACCGGCGCGGCTCCGCTGCCGTCGAACACGAGCGCGTTGCGGAACAGCAAGTCCCAGCGATGCACCGCTTGATCCATGAGATGGACTCCGGCCTGACGTTGTCCCGGCCAGCAGGATACGCGCGCCATTCGCAGGGGGCAGTAGGAAATTTGGCTCTGGGGAGCACGGAACCCATCGCGCGTCACGGTTTCCTAAGAGCGGAGGTTCGACATGAAACGCTTCGCTCTTCTGCTTCCTCTTGCGCTGACCGGCAGCATCGCGCTCGCGCAGGACACGACGCCGACGCCGCCACCGGTACCCACTCCGAACACGGCTCCGGCCACGCCACCACCGCCGCCGGCGTCGCTGCCGCCGACGGACGCTGTCACGCCACCGCCACCGCCGACGCTGCCCAACATCGATCCGGCGATGCCCTCGACGCAGCCAGCCGATCCGACGCAGCAAAGCGCACCGGACCCGACGCAGAAGCGAGTGCCGCTGCGCCTGCGCCGCAAGCACCCGACCGTTTCGCAATAGATCGCGGGTCGGCCTTCAGGCCGACGCTTCGCGATACGAGGAGTGCTCGCGCAATCGCTGCAGCCGCGCGCGGAGCGCCGCTGACTCGCGCGCGAGCGCTTCGCCGATCGCGGCGTGGAATCCGCGATGCGCGAACCAGTGGGCGGAATGACTGAGCTCGGGCTCGAAGCCGCGCAGCAGTCGATGCTCGCCCTGCACGCCGGCGTCGAACCGCTGCAGGCGATTCGCGATCGCGTAATCGATGCCCCGGTAATAGCAGAGCTCGAAATGCAGTCCCGGGATGTCGCGCGCGGCGCCCCAGTGCCGGCCGTAGAGCGTGTCGCCGTCGCGGAAGAAGAACGCCATCGCGACGATCTCGTCGCCGTCGTACGCCAGGCAGAGCTGCATCGCGTGCGCAAAATGACTTGCCCATGCGCGTAAGCACGCCGCGGTGAGATACGGCGGCTGACCGCGCATCTCGTAGGTCGATGCGTAGAGCGCGTGGATGCGCGACCACTCCGCGATCTCGCCGGCCCCGCGCCAGACGATCTGCAAGCCGGTCGCGGCGATGGCGGCGCGCTCTCGCTTGATGTTCTTGCGCCGCTTGCTGGAGAGCCGCGAGAGGAAATGGTCGAAGCTCGCGTATCCCGCGTTGGTCCATCCGTAGCGCAGCTGCGCGCGCGGGAGGAATCCGAGCGACTCCGCGATCGCGAGCTCGGACTCGGGAAGGAACAGGATGTGCGCGCTGGTCTCTCCTGCGCGATCGATGAGCGCGCGCGCCAGGTCGCGTCGGCCGGCTTCACTCGCCGCGAGCAGCCGCGGGCCCGGCACCGGCGTGAACGGCACGCTGCAGACGAGCTTGGGGTAGTAGCGCAGGCCGCGCTCCTGGTACGCCGCCGCGAACTCGAAATCGAAGACGAACTCGCCCCAGGAATGCGTTTTCCGGTACGCCGGAGCCCACGAACCGTCCGCCAGCCGCACTGGCGCGGGGGTCCAGCCATGCTTCGGCGTCGCGCAGCTCTCCTCCAGAGGACCGAGGTAGCCCGCGCTCGTGAACAGCGATCCGTCCCCGGTCATTCCGGGATGCTAGCCCAAGAGCCTGGCGACGACCTTCAAGTCTCTGATCAGGTCCCGACGTGCCTGCGCGCGGCTCTCGGAATCCGGCGCCCGCAGCACGGACGACGGGTGCACCGTCGCCACCGCATGCTCGGCGAGCGTCGTAGGCAGGACCTTGCCGCGATTGGCGAGGAGCTTGAAGCTGCGACCGAGCAGCGCCTGCGCCGCGGTGGCGCCGAGGCAGACGAGCACGGCGGGCTTCAGCTGCGCCAATTCCTCGCCGAGCCATGGACTGCAGGCGGCGATCTCGCGCGCGCTCGGCTTGCTGTGGAGCCGGCGTTTTCCTCTGGGCTCCCACTTGAAGTGCTTCACGACATTCGTGACGTAAGCATCTGCTCGCGAAATGCCGGCGGCCTGCAGCGCTTCGTCGAGCAAGCGCCCCGCCGGCCCGATGAAAGGCTCGCCGGCGAGGTCTTCGTCGTTGCCTGGCTGCTCGCCGACGAGCACGACGCGCGCGTGCTTCGGACCGCTGCCGAACACCGTCTGCGTGGCGTTGCGATACAGGTCGCAGCCGCGACATCGCTTCGCCGCGCGCTCGAGCGTAGCGAGCGTCTTGCGTTCGGGAAAGAAGTCGCGCGCGCTGCGCTCCGGCGGCGGCGAAGGCAATCCGGCGGACGGTTTTCTGGCCATGCGAGCGTACAGAGGCGCCGCGCATGCACGAAGTTCCGGCGGCGCGCAAGTCGCATTTCTCGATGAAAAACTCACCAAAAATGATTTTTCCCGGTGTAAGCTTCGCACCGTGCGAGCGACGCGACCTTCGCACTTCCAATCAACGCAAGGGGTGAAACAGATGGCCAAAGCCAAGAAAGCAGCTGCAAAGAAGAGTGGTGGTGGGGGCAAGAAGCTCCGTGGTGGAATCTCCACGCCGGTGACGCTCTCCGCGCAGCTCGCGGACATCGTCGGCGGCTCGACGATGACGCGCGCGGACCTGACGAAGAAGATCTGGGCCTACATCAAGAAGAACGGCCTGCAGGATCAGAAGAACCGCCGGAACATCAACGCCGACGCCAAGCTGAAGCCGATCTTCGGCGGCAAGGGCACGGTCTCGATGTTCGAGATGACGAAGCTCGTCAACAAGCACGTCAAGTAAAACCCTTTTCGATCGTCGCTGATCGGCGACGATGCGGCATCCGACGCGCGGCCTTCCGGGGCCGCGCGTTCTTTTTGTGCGGCAGCGGACCGAATCTTGCGGCGCCGAAGCACACGCTGATCCTGACCCCGCGAGGAAAACGACGATGGCCCTGATGCGCGAAGAGAAGGCGGTGATCGAGGAGGAGCTGCGCACGCGCGAGCGCGAGCTGGATCCCGACGACGACGAGCTCTGCGCGGTCGGGCGCGCGATCGAGGCCATTCGCGAAGGCGAATACGGTCATTGCACCGACTGCGGCGCCGACATCCCGTTCGAGCGCCTGCGCGCGCAGCCTACCGCGCTGCGTTGCGCGCGATGCGAAGCGCTCTTCGAGAAAAATTTCGCAAGTCAGCAGCGAGGTCCGACGCTCTAGAGCGCGCTCGGCCGCGCACGCGCACGATCGGCGTGCCCGCGAGCCGCGCTTCCAGTGCGTGCGCGTCGAACGGCGCGTGCACTTTCCGATCGTTGTCGAAATAGCAGTAGACGTCGCCGTTGCGCTGCCACCGACGGATGCGCTCCGCCCAGCGCTCGAGGGCTGCGGCCGTGTAGCCGCTCGCGTAGAGCTCCTTGTCGCCATGCAGGCGCAGATACATGAAGTCCGCGGTGACGTCTTCCATGAACGGCCACTTGCCTGCAGTGTCGGCGACGACCAGCGCGACGCGCTGCTCGCGCAGCAAGTCGACGAACGATGGCGTGACGAACGACGGATGCCGCACTTCCATCGCGTGACGCAGCGGCAGATCGACGTCGATCGTCAGGCGCGCGCGTCCACTCAGGCGACGATCGCGCCGGCGCGCGACGCGCATCGCCTGCTCGCTCGTGCGTGGCAGCAGATCGAGAAAACGTGCGATGCGATCGCGGTCGTACTTCAGCATCGGCGGCAGCTGCCACAGGAACGGCCCGATCTTGTCGCGCAGGTTGAAGATCCCCGACGCAAAGAAGTTCGCGAGCGGCGTCTCGCAATGGTTGAGCTTCAGCATGTGCGTGATGTAGCGGCTGCCCTTCAGCGCGAACACGAAGCCGTCCGGTGTGTCGGCGTACCAGCGCGCGTAGTTCTCCGGCCGCTGCAGCGAATAGAACGAGCCGTTCAGCTCGATCGAGCGGAACTCGCGCGACGCGTAGTGCAGCTCGCGATGCTGCGCGAGCCCTTTCGGGTAGAACACCTGGCGCCACGGCGCGTAACGCCAGCCGGAGATGCCGATGAGCGCGCGTCCGGATTGCGGGATCATACGTATGTAGAGTGACGCGACGCCCCCGCGTTCCTGTCTGGAGAGGTTCCGTGGCCGGTTATTTCGGAAACAGCAGCCTGAAGATCAGTCCCAAGGACTTCCCCGAGCCGAAGGACGACGCGCCGCGCGCGGCGAAACCCGGACGCGCGCTCGCCGTGCTCGCCGGCGGCTGCTTCTGGTGCGTCGAGGCGGTCTATCGCGATCTCGACGGCGTGCTCGAAGTGGTGAGCGGCTATTCCGGCGGCAGCGAGGACACTGCCGACTATCGCTCCGTCTGCACCGGGCGCACCGAGCACGCCGAAGTCGTGCAGATCGCGTACGATCCGTCGCGCACGACGTTCGGCCAGCTGCTCAAGATCTTCTTCGCGATCGCGCACGACCCGACCCAGCTCAATCGCCAGGGCAACGATGTCGGCACGCAGTACCGCTCCGCGATCTTCTACGCCGACGACGAGCAGAAGCGCGTCGCCGAGCGCTACATCGCGCAGCTCGACGCGGCGAAGGTGTTCGGCTCGAAGATCGTCACGCGGCTCGAGCCGCTCAAGGCGTTCTTCGAAGCCGAGGGCTATCACCAGAACTACGCCGAGCTGCATCCCGATCAGCCGTACATCCAGGCGATCGCCGCGCCGAAGGTCGACAAGCTCCGCGAATATTTCGGCGACCGGCTGAAGCGCTAGGGAAACGTTCTAGTTCTTGGCGACGTCGCTCGGCGGCGGCGCTTTCCTCGGGGCCGGCGCGCTCCAGTACACCTTCAGCTGCTTGCGGCCGAACTGCCGCGCGGCCGCGACGTCGCTGCCCATGAAGATGTCGATCGTGTTGCGCCACTGGTTGGGCGTGCGATCGAGCACGAGGAACTCGCCCTTGAAGCCCTCGATGCGCACACGCTTGCGATGCGTGAGCCCCTTGTCGGCGAGATCCGGCGACACCGCGATCGCGCGCAAGCCGGGCTTGATCGCGTCGAGGTGATCGCCCCACGCGCCGAGGATCGGATCGCCGTCGGTCTGCGCGAGCGTGCAGTTGTATGCGGTCGCAGTGACGGTGAGGCTCTGCTGCGCGGTCGCGTGATGATGTGCGCGCTTGTGCTTCTTGTGCTTGCCGGTCGCGGCGAGCGCGCCTGTGCTGATGCACAAGCAAAGGATCGGAACCAAGCACGCGCGCGCGATTCCAAATTCACGTTGGCGGTTCATTTTTGGAGGTTCAGATGCCACGTGGCGACAAGTCAGCATACACGGACAAGCAGAAGCGGCAGGCGGAGCACATCGAGGAGAGCTACGAGGATCGTGGCGTCTCGGAGAAGGAAGCGGAGGCTCGCGCCTGGGCGACGGTGAACAAGCAGACCGGCGGCGGCGAGAAGCGCGGCAGCGGGCGGCGCACGCCGGCGTCGCGCAAGAAAGCGGCGCGCAAGGACTCGGCGAAGCGCGCGGCGCAGACGCGTCGCGGCCGCTCGCCCAATCGCGGCCGGGCTTCGGCTCGCAAGAGCAAGCGTCGCTAGCGGCGCCGGCGCTTCTGGCGGGCGACTTTCGACGCCTGCTTGCCGAGCGCGGTGCGCGTCTTCTTCGACAGGTGCGCGATGGTGCGCTTGGATTTCGCGGCCTTCGCCGCCTTGCGGATGTTCTTGCGCGCGGCGGCCTTCTGTCTTGCGGATGCCATGGATGGGGGTCTCGTGCGGGGATTGAACTGCGACAGCGCGCCTGCGTGAAGTACTCCCGCGACGCGCGGAACGCTGCGCATCGACGGCTGGTCGAATCAGCAGGAGCCACGCCATGAATCCACTCCGATTGCCGGGTGCTGCGCTCGCCGTCGCGATCCTCTCCGCCTGCGCGACGGCAACGCCCTACCAGCCGCTCAAGGGCGGCGAGGGCTACGCCGAGCAGAAGCTCGAGGCCAACCGCTACCGCATCGCGTTCGCCGCGAATTCCGCGACGCCGCGGCAGAAGGCGCAGGACTACGTGCTGCTGCGCGCCGCCGAGCTCACGCTCGAGCAGGGCTACGACTACTTCGTCCTGACCGGGCAATCCACCGGGGCGGAGCCGCGCTCGAGCGCGTTCTCCGTCGGCGTCGGGGGGTTCAGCTTCGGCGGCAGCGGCGGCGTCGGTGCTGGCGTCGGCGTCGGCAGCGGCGGCAGCTCGGATTTCACGCAAGTCGCCGACATCGTCATGTTCAAGGGCGCCAAGCCCGAGAACGATCCGAACGCGTTCGACGCGCACGCGGTGAAGGACAATCTCGAGGGGGCCATGAAGAAAGGAGGAACCTCGTCATGAAGACCCCATGCTTGCTCGCTGCGCTCACACTCTTCGCGATACCGCTGGCGACGCTCGCCGACATCCGCACCGACGCGAGCGGGCGGCGCGTCGATTGTCACGAGGAAACCGTGACGACCACGAAGGAGAAGGAAGGCCACCCGGTCGCCGGCACTGTCGTCGGCGCTGCTGCGGGGGCGGTGATCGGCCATCAGTTCGGCAGCGGCCACGGCAACGATGCCGCGACCGCCGGCGGCGCGGTGGTCGGCGGCGTCGCCGGGCACGAGATGGCCAAGGGCGGCACCAAATCGGAGACCAAGACCGAGACGCGCTGCGTCCCGATCGATTAATCGATCATCGCTTCCGCGGCTTGAGCTGCTTCGCCAGCGCCGACGTCGGCAGCATCTTCAGCACGCGGCCGACGACGTTCCACGGCCAGACCGGAACCGTGGATTCCTGCACGCCGCGATCGATGAGGTCCGCGATGATCTTCGCGCCCTTGCCGACGTCGATCAGGAACGGGCGCGCGTCGCCCATGTCCTGGTTGATCGGCGTGTCGATGTAGCCCGGATACAGCGTCGTCACCTTGATCGGCGTGCCGTGGACTTCGACGCGCGCCGAGTCGGTATAGGTCGCGATCGCGGCCTTCGACGCGCTGTAGGACCCCGAGCCGGGCAGTCCGCGGAACGCGGCGACCGAGGAGATCACCACGAGGTGCCCGCTGTTCTGGTGGCGGAACAGCGCGATCGCCGCGTCGATCGTCGCCATCGCGCCGATGACGTTGGTCTCGATCGTCTTGCGATCGGCGTCGAAGTGGCCCATGCCGATGAGCCCGTTGCTGCCGATGCCGGCGTTGGCGACGATGAGATCGACGCGGCCGAGCCGCTTGGCTTCGTCGTCGACCAGCTTGAACACGTCCGCGTAGCGCGTGACGTCGAGCGCGCGCGATTCGACCTTGCGCTCGGGATGCTTGGCTCGGATGTCGCGCGCGATCTCTTCGACGGTGTCGATGCGTCGCGCGGCGAGCACCAGATCGTCGCCGCGCGCAGCGAGCTCGAACGCGAGTTGGCGGCCGATGCCCGAGCTCGCGCCGGTGATGATGACATTGCGGTTCATTTCCTTTCCCCATAGGTGAACTGCGGCGCGCAAGCGTACACTGATCGCCCGGAAGGAGAATCGGGGTATTCGGATGAGCGCATGGAAATGGGTGCTGGCAGCCATCGTCGTGGCAGGCGTGGCGGTCGGCGTGGTGCTGTGGCTGCAAGCGACGCCGGAAACGGCGCCGGCGCAACCGCCGGCGACTCCGGCCGCTCCGCAAGCCGCCGCGCCTCAGCACTATCCGCTTCCGGAGCAGGAGCCTGCGCAGCAGTCGCAGGAGCCGCTGCCGCAGCTCGACGGCAGCGACGAAGCGGTGCGCGCCGCGCTCAGCGACACGCTCGGCAAGCAGCCCGTCGAAGCATTCCTGGTGCCGAAGGAATTCGTGCGGCGCTTCGTGGCGCTCGTCGACAGCCTCGATCGCCATCCGGTACCGCTGGAGTTCCGGCCGCTCAAGCACGTCGAAGGCGTGCCGGTCACGCAGCCCAAAGGCACCGACGCGTTCGTGCTTCAGCCCGAGGACGCGAAGCGCTACACGCCGTGGGTGACCGCGCTGCAATCGGCCGACACGCAGAAGCTCGTCGATCTGTACTTGCGCTACTACCCGCTCATGCAGAAGGCCTACGAGGATCTCGGCTATCCGGGCAAGTACTTCAACGATCGCGTCGTGCAGATCATCGACCATCTGCTGGCGACGCCCGAGGTCGACGGGCCGATCGAGCTCGTGCGGCCGAAAGTTCTGTTCCAGTTCGCCGACCCCGCGCTCGAGCAGCGCTCGTGGGGCCAGAAGACGCTGATCCGCATGGGCCAGGACAACGCAGCCGCGGTGAAAGCCAAGCTCGTGCAGATCCGCGGGCGCATCGCGGTCGCCGGCGAAGCGCAGCACTGATCGGCGTTCAGGACCGATTCATCTGACCGCACGAGAATGGGCTCGCGCGGCCAATGCAGGCCGTCCAATCCCCCACCAGGAGAGAGAAGTCATGAGCAATCGATTTGTGCCGGTCGTCGCGTTGTTGGCGCTGCTTGCGGGCTCGGCGTATGCCGACAACGCCGTCAATGTCGACGCCAATGCATCCGTGAAGCACTCGGGCAAGAAGTCCGAGGAATCCGCGCCGGCGGCGAGCGCCGCGGAGGCGCAGGGCAAGGGCGAAGAAGCGGCCGCGAAGGCCGAGGCCGCCGGTAAGGCTGGCGCCGACGCCGCGAAGGAAGGCGGCAAGAAGGTGCAGGCTGGCGCGAAGACGACGGTGAAAGGCGCGCACAAAGCCGTGAAGAGCACGGTCGGCGGCGTCACCGGCGCGGTCGGCGGGCTCACCGGCGACACCAGCGTCAGCGTCGACGCGAACGCGAAGGCCGAGAAGAAAGCCGACGAGAAGAGCGACGAGTAAAGCGACTGCGTTGCGCAGAAGGCGGCCACGGATCGGCCGCCTTTTTTATTGCCCGAACTGTCTTTGATTTGCGACTGCAAAAAGCCACCGCATCGCACCTGTTTGCACGCATTACCCAGCAGCGCTGTCGGCATGACGCGACAGCGCGGCCGCCAAGTGACTGACGTTTGGTCACGGGCGCAGATGGCATCCGATTTGCGGCCTGTGGGGGGACCGGGAAATAACCCGTTTGATGAAACCACCACTGGAGGACACATGAAACTCAGGAACTTCATCCTCATCGGCAGCTTCGCGGCGATGGCCGCGACCGGTGCGGCGATGGCGCAGTCCGGCTCCGGCTCGGCCGGCGCGTCGGGCTCGACTTCGGGCGCCAGCGCTTCTGGCTCGACCAGCGGCTCGTCGACCAATCCGGCTGACCGCATGCCGACCGATCCGACCGCGCCGCTGAACGACGCGAAGAACAAGCTCAAGAAGAACGCGCCTGGCACGCCGAGCACCAGCCCGAACGGCAACCCGACGGGTCCGATCTCCGTGACGCCGCCGTCGCAGGACAATCCGAACACGGCGGTTGACGTGAACACGGATCCGGCGAAGGCGCACGCGGCCGCGGGCACCAACGGCGTCAATGCGAATGCGCAGCTGAACGCCACGAGCCCGGATCAGGCCACGCCGAAGGGCACCAAGAAGAAGAGCAAGTCCGGCCAGTAAACCGGTCGGCAGTCGAGAAGAGCGGGCGCGATCTTAAAATCGCGCCCGTTTTCTCTTGCGCGTGCGCGCGGATTATTATTTTCCTGGCGCGTCATTCGCGCGTGCGGATGTTGCCGCCGCTCGGGCGTCCCGATCGATGCGGCTGTGCGAGCTGGCCCTTGTGGCCGCGCGCAGTGGCCTGCTGACCGCTCAGGACTTCGTCGCCCACACCCGCTTCATCGACCGCGTCGGCGTTGGCGTTGAGACGCTTCTCGAGCCTGGTCTTGCGCGCGCCGGGGCCGCGATCCTCTTCCTGCTTTGCCATGGGGTCCTCCATGTTCGTTGGCGATACAGGTTCGGACCCGACGATGCGACCCGCGTTCAGATGCGCATCAGGCCACGGCGGGGGCTGGTCGTGCCGTAGGTTTCCGCGAGGATCGGCGCGCCCATCGCGGTGAGCGCTTCGCGATGCTTGGCGATCGGCGTGCGCAGCATCTTCTCCTCGAACGGCTTGAGCTGCGCCAAGCAGTCCTGCGCGAGCACGCGCTCGACGAATGCCGCCGTGCGCGGAAAGCGCGACGCATCCAAGACGTAGCGCGCGAACGCCGCGTTACGGAAGAACACCGCGACGCTGATATCCGCGATCGACAACTCGCCGAACAGGAAGCCCAACGCCGGCAATTGCGATTCGAGATACTCCAGGACCTGCGGCATCTCCTCGTTGATCGTCTTGCGCAGCGCGACGTCGTCGGTCGGCCGTCCCCAGACATACGGTCCGATCGCGACCTGGTTGAACAGCTGCCAGATGAAGACGTCGCCCATGCGCGTGTCGGCGTACTCCTCGAGCCAGCGCGCTTTCGCGCCATCGGCGGCGTCGGCGGGGTACAGCCGCGGGCGAGGATGACGATCCTCGAGGTACTGGCAGATCACCGTGGAATCGCACAGCGTCACGCGATCGTCGATCAGCACGGGGATGCGGCGCAGCGGCGACAGCTTCGAGAAGCGATCGTCGCCGAGGAACGCGACGATCGGATCGATCTCGTAGGCGATTCCCTTCAGGTGCAGCACGGCGAGCACCTTGCGCACATACGGCGACAGGTAGCTGCCGATGATCTTCACGGGCGTGGTCATACCTATGAGATTACCTTGAACGTCGCAGCGAAAAGGCGCAGCGTGATCTCATGAACGTCAGGCCCAGCACTCGCAGGAAAGCGCTGCTCGGCATCTTCCGCATCCGCCGCAAGCGCAAGGGCGGCAGGCTCACCGCCAAGGAGCTCGAGCGCGCGTGGCATCCGACCACCGGGCTGCGGAGCGCCGACCTGCGGCTCGCGCTGCTGGCCCTCGCCGACGCCGGCGAGATCGCCGCGCACAGCACGGCGAACGGTCTCGTCTTCGAGCTGACCTGGATGGGCGAGCAGGCGATGCACAAGGCGATCGCGAGCCTCGACGACTTCGGCGACTGGGTCACGCTGTTGCGCGCGCGCACGCGCAAGTCGCGACGCGGCCTGGCGGCGCTGCGGCGCGCGGAGGACACGACGGCCCACGCGCAGTAGCATGGCGGGGTGAAGATCACCTATCAGTTCGAGATGGCCGATCGCGCGCGCCACGAGTTCGCCGTCGATCTCGAGCGCCCGGATCAGCCGCCCGCGAGCGCGACGCTGCCGGCGTGGACCAAGCTCGAATACCACCAGTGCCCGAACTGTCCGCTCAAGCCGGCGCAGTCGCCGCGCTGTCCGGCGGCCGCCGATCTCGCCGCGCCGATGACGGCGTTCGCGAAGATCGTGTCGTACGAGCGCGCGCACGTGACGGTCACCACCGACGAGCGCACCTACTCGAAGGACTGCCAGGTGCAGCAGGCGCTCTCCTCGCTGGTCGCGCTGATCATGGCGACCAGCGGCTGCCCGATCCTCGGGCGCATGCGCGGGCTCGCACGCACGCACCTGCCGTTCGCGACGATGGACGAGACCCTGTTCCGCAGCGTCGGCGCCTATCTCGTGCAGCAGCTGCTGGTGCACAAGAAAGGCGGCGTGCCGGACTGGAACCTCAACGGGCTGCTCGCGCACTACAACGATCTCGACGCGCTCAATCGCGCGTTCAAGACGCGCATCACCGAAGCCGCCGTGCAGGACTCGACGCTCAACGCCGTGGCGACGCTCGGCATGCTGTCGATGGGCGTGTCGCTGTCGATCGAGGATCGCCTCGACGAGCTCGCGCAGTTCGCGGTATCGCTCGACCGCTAGAGCCGCAGCCGATAATCCCCCGAGACGATCGCGCGGATGCGATAGCCGCCGGCGACCCGATCGACGCGCACGTCGCTCAGGTTGTCGCCGTCGATCGCCGGCGTGCCGATGCGCTCCGGCGCCCACACGTCGAGCTCCCCTTGCGCATCCGCCGATCCGCGCACATCGAACGCAGCGGTCTGCGCGTCCGAGCTGATGCTGATGAGATGACCGGGCGCGGCGCGCGGATACGGACGCGACAGCACCATCGCGTCGGTCGTGTCGAAGCCGAGATCGACGTCGCCCGGACAGCCGAGGATCTTCACCTGGATGATCTGCTCGCCCGGCGTGCCGCCGGGCGAGCCCACCGAATGCGGATCGCCGCACGCTTGCGCCCATTGCCACATCGCGCTGCCGGTGAGCGTCGCGTCCTCGTGCTGGCCGAAGCCGACGACGTGATCGAGGCAGTTCTCCGGCGAATCGAAGCAGCCCCACTCGCCCGACCAGAACGTCACGCCGTAGGTCGACGCGACCTCCTGCGAGGACTGGAAGCAGAAGTCCTGCGGCGTCGCCAATCCGATCGAGCCGCAGTAGTTGTGCGGCGCGAAGACGATGTTGCCGTCGTTGGTGAAGCTGGGCAGCGGCGTCGGCGTGTAACCGAGCAGCGACCACTCGATCGACGGCTCGAAGAACACGATGTGGCTCGCGCCCGTCGTCGCCTCCGCGCTGCGGATCGCGGAGATGAGATCGGCGTAAAGCAGCGCGAGCGCGGTCGCGCCATTGGCGCCGACGAGATACCCGGGATTCGGCTCGTTCAGCAGATCGTAGCCCGCGACGTTGGGCTCATCGGCGATCGCCGCTGCGAGCGCAGCCCAGGCCTGGATGAAGTGCGTGCGGATGCCGCTCGTGTCGAGATAGAAATTGGTGAATGCCTGCGACACCGCGGGTGAGACTTCACGCTGCTGGAGGTGGCATGTGCTGAGCCCGTCGGTCAGCGTGGCCCACGCCGGCGCGCCATCCCAGCCGAGCGACGGCTGCAGCGGCGGCAGGCAGCTCTCGCCCGCTTCACGCGTCGCGACGAACTTGCCCCACGCATCCTGGTGCATGTCGACGATCACGTAGATGCCGGACTGCGCGGCCTTCTCGATCTGGCTTCGGATCTGCGCGACGTACGACGCGTCGAACATTCCGGGCTGCGGCTCGAGCTTCGACCAATGCACGAGAAGCCGGATGCTGTTGATGCCGAGCGACGCCATCTCCGCGAAATCGTCCGGCCGCGCCGGCACCGGCGCTGGATTCGCGGGATCGTCGAGGTAGTAGTCGCCGAGCGCGCCGTAATTCACGCCGCGCAGGATCACCTGGCGATCCTGCGCGTCGAAGATGCCGGCGCCGGCTCCGCGGACGGCGTGAAGCGCACTCAGGGAGTCGTCGCCGATCGTTGGCGACGACGTCGACGCGCCGCCGCCACACGCGGCGAGCAACAGCATCGGGAGTGCGGCGACGCCCCGCTTCAGGCCTCGCCCTCCGGCGGCGTGTCGCGCTTCAACAGATCGAGCTTGCGCTGCGCCTCTTCGGCTTCACTCTCGTCGCGCGCCTTCTCGGCCTTGGTGCGGCCGAACTTCGCGCGATTCTCCGCCGCCTCTCTGGCGGCGTCCTCGCGCAGCTTCTTCTTGCGCGCCTTGTTGAAGTTGATGATGTCGGCCATGGATGATCGCTAGTCTACGTCGCCCTGCGACGAATTCTCTAATCGAAGGATTCTCTAATGACGCGGCGCAGCGCGGGCCCGCACACTGCGCGCTGCCTCTGTCGGGTCCGATCATGTTTCGCTTCATTTTCGTCACGGCTTTGTCGGCCGTGCTGTGCGCGTGCGGTGGCGGTGCTGCTACGAGCTCGCCGACGCCTTCCGTCTCCGTCCCCGATACGCCCTCTGTCGACACGCCGGTCGGCGGTGACGAGACGCTTCCCGATCCACTGTTGCCCGCGGTCGAGCCCGGACCCGAGCCGCCGTCGGCGGTCGTCGCGCCCGGCAATCCGGCGAAGCCGAATCTGGTCCTGATCATGACCGACGATCAGACCGTGCGCGATCTCGCCGCGATGCCGTGGACACTCAAGCTCCTGCGCAACGAAGGCGTTGCGTTCACCAACTCGTTCGTGTCGTGGCCGCTGTGCTGCCCGTCACGCGCGACTGCGTTCAGCGGCGTCTACGCCCACAACCATGGCGTGCTCGGCAACTATCCGCCCGACGGTGCCGCTCAGGCGTTCACCACCGACAGCGAAACGCTGCCGGTCTGGCTGCAGCGCGCCGGCTACGCCACGATCCACATCGGCAAGTACCTCAACGGCTACGGCGCCGATCGTCGCGGCAGCACCTACGTGCCGCCGGGCTGGACCGACTGGATGGGGCTCGTCGATCCGACGACGTATCGCATGTGGGGCTACAAGCTGAATCACAACGGCGTGCTGACGACCTACGGCGACGAGAGCGTCGAGGATCCGAAGCTCTACCAGACCGACGTGCTCACCAAGCTCGCGCTCGACGCGATCGATCGCGCCGCGGCGACCGGCAATCCGTTCTTCCTGTCGTTCGCGCCGCTCGCGCCGCACGAGGAGATTCCGGAGAATCCGCCGCCCGGCACTTTCTTCCCCGGACCGCGGCCCGCGCCGCGGCACGCGGGATCGCTTTCGTGGGTGCCATTGCCGCAGGTCCTGGGCTTCGACGAGTCGGATCTCTCCGACAAGCCCGCGATCATCCCCGCGCTCGGCGCGCTGTGGAATCGCGAGACGATGGCCAATCGCGTCAGCCGCTATCAGCGCAGGCTCGAAGCGCTGCGCGCGGTCGACGAAGCGGTCTGGTGGATCATGGTCAAGCTCAAGGTGATGGGCGCGCTCGACAATACCTGGATCGTCTTCACCTCCGACAACGGCTGGTTCAACGGCGAGCATCATCTCGATCTCGGCAAGTACCTCATGTACGAGCCGTCGATCCGCGTGCCGCTGCTCGTCCGCGGACCGGGCGTGATTCCGGGAACGCTGAGCAGTGAGCTCGTCGCCAACGTCGATCTCGCTGCGACCTTCGTCGATCTCGCCGGCGCGACGCCGGGCCGCGTGATCGACGGCCGCTCGCTCGTCCCGTTCATCCACGATCCGAATCTCGTCACCACGCGTCCGATCCTGCTCGACGCGCCGCACGATCAGCTGGTGTCGCCAGGCGCCAATCCGACGGACATCCCGGCGATGCGCGGCCTGCGCACGCGCCGCTTCAAGTACGTCGAGTACGGCACCGGCGAAGTCGAGCTCTACGATCTCGTGAGCGATCCGGGCGAAATGAATTCGCGCCACGCGGACCCGAATTACGCCGCCGCGCGCACGGCGCTGCACACCTTGCTGCAGCAGTATCAGGGCTGCGTCGGCGACACGTGCCGCGCAGGGATCATCCCGCCGAATTGATCGCGGCGATCACTTGAAGCAGACGGCCTCCACATTGTTGCCGTCCGGATCGATCAGGAACGCCGCGTAGTACTTCGGGCTGTAATCGACGCGCAGGCCGGGCGCTCCGTGATCCTTGCCGCCGGCCTCGAGCCCGTCCTTGTGGAAACGATCGACCGCCGCGCGATTCGGCGCGACGAGCGCGACGTGCACGCCGGGGCCTTTCGAATTGCTCACGCGATAGAGCCACAGCGCGGGCGAGCCCTTGGGCCCGAAGCCCGCGCCGGATTCGTCCTGCGACGCGAGCACGTGACCGAGCGGTGCGAGCGCCGCCTGATAGAAGCGCACCGCGGCGCCGACGTCGCGGACCTTCAAGCCGATGTGATCGAACATGTCCGACCTCCGAGATTTCCTTATGGCGCGCCAAGCGCGCCGGGAGGCCAATCTAGACAGCGGCGGCGAGCTTCTCTTGGAGAATCTTGCGATCGCCTTTCGCGGCGCGACGGAACTGCCGCGGCGACACGCCGGCCGCGCGATGGAACGTGCGCACGAAGTTGGACAGATCCGCGAAGCCGACGTCGAAGGCCACGTCGGTGATCTGGCGCTCTTCGTCGGCGAGCAACCGCGCGGCGTGCCGCAAGCGCAGCCGCACGAGGTACTGATGCGGCGTCACGCCGAGCACCTTGGCGAACAGGCGCAGGAAATGGAACGGGCTCAAGCCGGCTTCGCGCGCGGCGCGCTCGAGATCGACGCTCTCGTGCGACGACGATTCCATCCACATCGCGGTGTCCACTGCGCGCTTGCGGTCGCGCGCAGAGACTTCCGGCGGCGCGCGCTTGCGATCGGCGACGGTGTCGACGAAGCGCGCCGCGAGCAGCATGCCGATCTCGTCGAGCCCGACGTCGCTGTCGCCGCGCGCAACCGATTGCCCGAGCTCGCCGAGCAGCATGAGCTCGGGCAGCGGCGGCATCGCACCGACACGCCAGTGGTCGCGACGGCCACCGAGCGTCTCGACGAGCTCGCGCGAAAAATGGAACGACAGGCATTCATCGCCGCAGCCGTGATGCTCGTGGGTGCACGTGAACTCGTCGCCCGGATGGCCGATCAGCATCGATCCCGCGACGAGCTCGAACGCCGCGCCCTGCGTGTGGCAGCCGAAGCTCCCACGGCGCACGTACGACACCGAGTGGCCGCCGTGCACCTCCACGTACGGCCGATCGTGCGGGCCCGCGGTGCACTGGTAGTCGAACACCGTGAGCGAGCCGGTCCTCAGGATCGTCTTGGTGGGCATGTGGCGAGTTTACGCCCGTTCCAGAGCTTTTTTACCCGCAGCACAGGGGTCCGGACATGGACGCTTCCGACGCCGACCTGCGATCGTCGCGGCATGCCAACCTCGATGTGGCCACCGAGCGCCAGCTACCGACGCGCGGTCGCGATCACGCTTGCGATCGTCTACGCGCTGAACCAGCTCGATCGGCAGATCATCAACATCCTGCTCGAGCCGATCAAGCGCGAGTTCACGCTCACCGACGCGCAGGCCGGCGTGATGAGCGGTCTCGCCTTCGCGCTGTTCTACTGCACGCTCGGCATCCCGCTCGCGCGGCTGGCGGATCGCGGCCATCGCGTCGGCATGATCTCGATCGCCGTCGCGCTGTGGAGCGCGATGACGGCGCTCTGCGGGATGGCGGCGAGCTTCGTGCAGCTGCTGCTCGCGCGCGTGGGCGTCGGCATCGGCGAAGCGGGCTGCACGCCGCCGGCCCATTCGCTGCTCGCGGACTACTACGGGCTCAACGAACGCTCGCGCGGGCTCGGCATCTACGCGCTCGGCACGCCGTTCGGATCGTCGCTCGGCATCCTGGTCGGCGGCATCATCAATTTCTATTTCGGCTGGCGCGCGGCGTTCCTCGCGGTCGGCTTGCCCGGATTGATCATGGCGATCGTGACGTGGTGGCTCGTGCGCGAGCCGCGCGCGCTCGGCGTGCCGTCGCTCGCGCCGCCGCCGGTGGCGCCGTTGCGCGACGTGCTGAAGAAGATTGCGACGACGAAGAGCTTCGTGCACATCTGCATCGCGGTCACCGTGTTCTGCATCTCCGCATATTCGGTCTCGGTCTGGGGCGCGCCGTACCAGATGCGCCGCTTCGGCGTGACCACCAACGTGCTCGGGCCGGCACTCTCGCTGATCGGATTGATTGCCGGCATCGGCGGCGTGTGGCTCGGCGGCTGGCTCGGCGACAAGCTCGGCGCGAAGGATCGCCGCTGGCTCGTGTGGATTCCCGCGATCGCGCTTCTCGTCGGCATCCCGTTCGCGATCCTGAGCCTCGTCGCGCCGACGTGGCCGCTGTCGATCGCCGGCTTCATCGTGCCGCTCGCCGCGCTCTACGTGTACTCGGGTCCGGTGTTCGGCGTGATGCAGTCGCTGTTCCCGCCGAACATGCGCGCGACTGCGGTGTCGCTATTCCTCCTGATCACGAACCTGATCGGACTCGGGCTCGGACCGGTGATCACCGGCTGGCTCTCGGATATCTTCGGCGCCGGCACCGGCAGCGCCGACGGCCTCGGCCTCGCGCTCGCGGCGACGCTCGTCTTCAACGTCTGGGGCGCGATCCACTTCCATCTCGCGAGCCGGACGCTGCGCGAGGATGTCGCGGCGGTGAACTGACCGCGCGTAGAATGGCCCCAGCCGTTGGGGGCGGCCACTCATGCGTCGAATTCCATTGTTTCTCGCTGCGGGTCTCATCGCGGCTTCGAGTCCGCCGTCGTTCGAACCGCGCGTGAACGTGCTCCCGTACCTCGGCTTCGGCTTCGAGCCGACGCTCGTCGGCGATCGGTTCGGCAACCTGTTCTCGACTGCGCACAAGCATTTTCCGGAGGCCGAAGCGGCGGCGGTGCTCAGCGTCGACGCCGACTCCGCGACGGCCACGCGCAGCATGTCGTGGGCGCGCATGTCGACGGACGGCGGCCACACGTGGCAGGAGATTCCGCGACTCTACGGCGCAGACGGCCACTACCCCGGGCTCGAAGGCGACCTGGCCTTCGACGATGCGGGACATCTCTATTTCGCAGACACCTGGGAGCTCGACAGCACGATCACGCGCTGGACCGTCACCGGCCGCGGAAAGATTGCGCACGACTTCACGCGACTGCTGACGCACACACGGCAGAAGCAGGACGATCGCCCATGGCTTGCCGCGCATGGCGACGGTCGCGTCTTCTACATCGCCAATCAGCCCGAGGGGCTTCCTTACAGCGGCCCGCCGCGCGCCGGCAGCGGCTATGGTCCTGGTGCCTTCACGCTCTACGCGTCGTATGACGGAGGCCGCACCTTCGATCAGGGCGGCTACACCTTGAAGGACTCGGGCTGGTGCCGGCCCGCGGCCGATCACACGCCTGGATCGCAGTATGTGTACGTCGCCTGCAGTGACTACCACGGCACGCTCTACTCGTATGTCTCGAGCAACGATGGGCGCTCGTTCGAGCGCTACTTCATCGCGCACTACGCGAATGAAGGCAGCTCCGAGAATTGGCCGACGCTCGTCATCGCGCCCAACGGCGACCTGTTCGTGCTGCGTCCGGACAACAGCCCTGCCGACGACAACGGCAAGCTGATGCTGTATCGCTCGACCGATCGCGGAAGAACCTGGACGTCGCAAGACATCACGCCGGAGTCCGGACGCTACGACTTCGCGTGGCTGTCGGTGGCCCCGGATGGCCGGCTCGGAATGTCGGTCTATCACCTGCAGAACAGCGAAACCGACCGCCCGAAGATCTACGGCGCGACTTGGCTACCGCGCCAGATCCCGAGGCTGATCTCCGCGGACGACGCGCATCCCGTCGCGTCGCTCTGGAACCCGGCCATCGGTGACTACACCGCAAGCTGGTTCACGCCCGACGGGCATCTCAACATCGCCTGGAACAGTTACGAGGACCGCGTTCCGGGCGGCGGCCCCTGGCCGTTCTATCACGTGTGGTTTGCGCGGATGCGCTGACGCCTAGAACAATCCGCCCGCAACCGTGATGCACTGGCCGCTGATGTAATCGGACTCGGGATAGCAGAGCAACGCGACCGATCCCGCCGCTTCCTCCGGCGTGCCACCGCGGCCGAGCGGGATCATCTGCTTCATCGCCTCGAGCGCGCCGGCCTGCACGCCGACGTCGATCTGCTTCCCCGACACGTCGATGTGCGCCCCCGCGCCGCGCAGCGGCTGCGTGAGCCGCGTCTCGATGAGCCCGAACGCGACGCAATTCACGTTGACGCGATAGCGGCCCCACTCCTTCGCCATCGCCTTGGTGAGCCCGATGATTCCCGCCTTCGCCGACGAATAGTTCGACTGGCCGGCGTTGCCGAACACGCCGGACGTCGACGACACGTTGACGACTTTGCGATGCGTCGGCGCCGCTTCGCTCTTCGCCGCCTCGCGGATGTAGGCCGACGCCGCGCGCAGAATCCTGAACGGCGCGGTGAGATGCACGTTGAGGATGGTGTCCCACTGCTCGTCGCCCATCTTCTGGATGACGTTGTCCCAGGTGAAGCCCGCGTTGTTGACGATGATGTCGAGCCGGCGGAATTTCTCGAGCGCCGCGCCGACGAAGGCGTCGGGGAATTCTTTCTTCGTGATGTCGCCCGCGACGGTGACTGCTTCGCGCTTCAACGCGCGCACAGCCTGCGCGGTTTCCTCGAGCGGCGCGGGATCGAGATCGTTGATGACGACGTGCGCGCCTTCGGATGCGAGCTTCACTGCGATCGCGCGGCCGATGCCGCGTCCGGCGCCGGTGACGAGCGCGACTTTGTTCTCGAGTTTCATGCGCTCAGTATGACAATTCGGTCTTCGACTCGACGTGCTGCATCAGCTCATCGTGATCGAGCAGTGCGGGCTTCAGCTCCTTGCGGCTGAACAGCGCGGCCTGATCGTCCGCGTGTGGCGAGCCGATCGCCGATTGCTGACCGAACGCGTAGAGCGTCCACGTCTGCGGCACTTTGCCGAACACCACGAGCCGCGGCGCCTGTGAGCCTTTCGCCGCGATGCGCTCTCCAGCCTTGTTCGGCGGCGCGAAGGAGTACGCACGCATCGCGCGATCGCATTGTGCGCCGGCTTGCCACAAGCACGCCTCGTCCTGCACCGGCAGGATGCTGGCGCCGCCGAGCGGCCAGCTCTTGGCGCCGTGCGCGGCCCGGAAATATTTCCCGAGCGGCGCATCGAGACTGCCAACCGCCTTCACCTGCGCATCGGCGGCCCTGATCGTGGCATCGAGGATCGCACGGCGGAACTCCGGCGTGAGCTGCGCTTCGCGCCACGGGAATCTCTTCAGCGACGCGAAGCGCGGATCGTCGAGCAGCTTGCCGACCTCGTCGCGCCAGAACCAGAAGTTGAGCGCCGCGCTCGACTCGGCGTGCGCGAAGCCGTCGAAGCGCAGGATGCCGTCGACCAGCTTGCGTCCGGGCCCGTCGATTTTCAGGCGCTTTGGATGCTGCTTCAGCGCGAAGCGCAGCGCGTCCTGCCACGGCTTGGCCGACGTCCACTTCTCGTCGAACACGAAGGCCTTCGCGTCGTCGATCGACAAGTGCTGCGCCTTCGACAGGAACTCCAGCGAGCGCACGCCGCGTGTGGTGATGCGGCCTGGCGTGTCGTAGAACACTTCCGCCGGATATTTGTGAGCGTCGATGTTGCCGTCGGCAAACAGGACGTCGGGCGAAGAGTTGTCGTTCTGCATGTAGCCCTGCGGCGGATCGAACACTTCGATCATGTCGTCGAGCGGATGGATGCCCTGCCATGCGGTCGCCGACGTGTTGCCGGGGACGGGCTTGGTGAAGTCATAACCCTTCGCGCGCTTCGGCGTCTTGCCGGCATGCAGGTAGTAGCCGTGGCCCTGGTCGTCCACCGCCATCAGGTTCTGCGCCATCATGCCGAGCGTCTTCAACGCGTCGCGCAGCTCTTTCACCGAGCTGGCGCGGTTCATCTTGTAGATCTCTTCGTCCATCAAGGCGCCGTCGTCCATCTGCGATTGCGAGACGACGTAGGCGATGTTGCCTTCGCGACGCACGACGGGCGACAGCACGCCGTTGTGGCGCGTGTACTCGAACTCCTGCTCGACGACCTTGCCGCTCGCCGACTTGAAGGTCTCCTTGCGCACTTCCATCTGCATCGGCTTGCCGTCGTAGAGATACGCGCGCGGATTGTTCGGATCGGTCTCGACCGCGTAGCAATCCCACATGTCGGGATGTCCGGTGGTGAACGCCCACGCGACGTGCTGGTTCTGCGACTGCCACAGCATCGCGCCCGCGGCGAAACCGGACGAGAAGAAATCGCCAGCCTGCATGCGGTATTCGTAATAGAACGGGTTGTTCACTTCGACGTGCGGATCGGCGAGCAGGATCGTCTCGCCATTCGCCGTGCGCGACGGGAATACGGCCCACTCGTTCGACGCGTGCGTCGCGGACGGATACAAATTGTTGTCCACGAACTGTCGCCGCACGCCCTCCTTCGAGCATTCCGCCGGACCCCACACGGCGTTGTAGCCGATCCAGCTCATGTTGCGCGTGAGCGCCGTCAGTGTCTCCGGCGTCAGCTCGGGCGCCCACGCGGGAACGAGCTTCGGATTCTCGGACTCGAATTTCTTCACGCCGGCGACGAACGCGCGATAGTCGCGCTGCAGTTGCGGCGACAGTCGTGCGAAGCCTTCGGCTCCCTTCTCGAAATTCATCCAGCGCCGCGCCTCGATGTCGCCGGGGAGCAGAGCGTCGCCCATGATCTCGGCGAGGCGGCCACGCACCCACAAGAGCGAGCCGAGCAATTCCGGCAAGCGATCCTGTGCCTGCGCGTAGCCGAGCGCGTAGAAGCCGGCTTCCTCGGTCGCGGCTTCGATGTGCGGCACGCCCCAGGTGTCGCGATAGATCCTCGCTATCTGCGCCGGACGCTCCGGCGCGGTCGCGCAGGCTGCGCAGAGAGCTCCGGCGGCAATCACCACAAGGATGCGCTGGCTCAATTCTGATCTCAGTGTTTTTGCCCGGACGAAGCTTGCGCGCCCTTCCTGGGAGACGGTCAAGCCTGCGCGGCCACCCGCAGACTTCTTGGGGCTGCGGACAAGAGCGGCCGGCCAGCCCGACCGGCTACTGTTTTTCCCCATGTCCGCGGCTGCGTTCTTCTCGTCGACGGTCCCGGAGGCGGACTCCAAGTTCGCCGCCGCGGCGGCGCTCGCCCACGCGGCGCGCGAAACGATTCCGCATCCGCTCAAGGGTCCGCGCGGCGAGCCGCTGCAGGTCAGCGTCGCGCGACTCGGCTCGGCGCGCGCGACCCGCGTGCTGCTCGTGCTGTCGGGAACGCACGGCGTCGAAGGCTTCGCCGGCGCGGGCATCCAGACCGGCCTGCTGCATCACGCGCGCTCGATGCAGCTGTGTCCCGAGACCGCGGTGCTGCTCGTGCACCTGATCAATCCGTGGGGACCGGCGTGGGATCGGCGCGAGGATCACGAGAACATCGACCTGTTCCGCAACTTCCTCTACGCGCACGATCCGATCACGCCCGATCCGCTGTTCGACGAGATCGACGACGCGATGGATCTCGCGAATCTCGAGAGGCGCTCCGCGCAGGAGAACGAATCGCGTCGAGAGAAGCTGCTCGCGAAGTACGGCCAGGCACGGATCATCGCCGCGATCCGGCGGGGCCAGCATCACCGTCCGCGCGCGATGACCTATCACGGTCAGGGCCCGTGCTGGAGCCGCAATGTGCTCGAGCAGGTCCTGCGCCGCGAGCTCGCGTGCTGCTCGCATCTGGCCGTGCTCGACATCCACACCGGCTTCGGCAAATACGGCGAGGGTCTCGTCATGGCGTACGACCCGCCCGGCGATCCGCGCTACGAGCGCGTGAAGCAGTGGCTGGACGGCGACATCTATACGCCCGGCGGCGACTTCGACATTCCCGCGCATGCGAAGAGCCCGTATGGCTTCATCGCGGACTGGGTGCCGGGGATCGAGATCACCGCGGCGATCGTCGAGTTCGGCACCTTCGATCCCGAGGAGACGCGCGATCATCACCTCAATCACTACTTCCATCTCTACGGCGATCCGCGCTCGCCGGAAGGCCTGAAGGTCGGCGCGCGCTATCGTCGCTACTTCTATCCCGAGGAGCGGCAGTGGATGGACGCAATCTGGACGCGCGGCCTCGACGTGTCGCGGCGCATGCTGCGCGGCTTGACCGCGTGGGCGGATGAGGCATGAACGTCGAAGGACAAGGCGCGATCGTCACCGGCGGCGGCTCCGGTCTCGGCAAGGCGACTGCGATCGCGCTCGCCAACGCCGGCGCGCGCGTGCTCGTCGTCGATCGCGAAGACAGCGGCGCTGCCGTCGCCAAGGAGATCGGCGCGCAGTTCGCGCGTGCCGACGTCACTGACGAGAACGCGCTTCAGGCCGCGTTCGCGAAAGCGCCCGACGCACGCATCGTCGTCAACACCGCCGGCATGGGCGGTCCCCCGATCCGCACCGCTGGCCGAAAAGGCGCCTACCCGCTCGACGTCTTCCGCAGGATCGTGGAGGTGAATCTCGTCGGCGCGTTCAACGTCGCGCGCCTCGCGGCGGCGCAGATGTCGTCGCTCGAGCCGCTCGACCGCGGCGAGCGCGGCGTGATCGTGCTGGTGTCGTCGGTGAACGCGCAGGACGCGCCGGTCGGCACCGTGGCTTACACCGCATCGAAGGCCGGCGTCGAAGGCATGACGCTCGCCATCGCGCGCGACCTCGCGCCGCGCGGCGTGCGCTGCGTGACCATCGCGCCCGGCAACTTCGACACGCCGATGCTGCACCTCGCGCCGAAGGAATTCCTCGATCAGCTGATCGAGCTCGTCCCCTTCCCGAACGATCGCTTCGGCGATCCCGCCGACTTCGCGCGTCTCGCGCTTTCGATCTGCGAGAACGTGATGCTGAACGGCGAAGTGATCCGCCTCGATGGAGCCGTCCGCCATGCCCAGCACCGCTGACACCGATTCCCGGGTTCTCTACGAAACACCGGCGGCCGCCGTCGCGCGGCTCGTGCTCAATCGCGCCGAGTCGCGCAACGCACAGGACACGCATCTGCTCTACGACCTGAACGACGCGTTCGATCGCGCCGCGGCTGACGACGCGGTCCGCGTGATCATCCTCGCCGCGAACGGCCCGCACTTCTCGTCGGGACACGATCTGCGCGAGACCGGGCATCTGGAGAACTGGAAAGCCCATCGCCGCGTCGGCACCTACTGCGGCATGAGCTGCGGCGGCGCCGAGCCGACGCTGACGCGCGAGAAAGAACTGTTCCAGGGATTGTGCGAGCGCTGGGCCGCGATCCCGAAGCCGACCATCGCCGCCGTGCAGGGCAAGTGCATCTCCGGCGGACTGATGCTGGTGTGGCCGTGCGATCTCGTCGTCGCGGCCGACGACGCGCAGTTCCAGGACAACACGCTGGAGATGGGCGTCGGCGGCGTCGAGTACTTCGCGCATCCGTATGAGCTCGGCGCGCGCAAGGCGAAGGAGCTGCTGTTCACGTCTGATTGGCTCTCCGCCGCCGAAGCGATGCGCCTGGGCATGGTGAATCACGTCGTGCCGCGCGCGGAGCTCGAGTCGGCGACGTTGAAGCTCGCCGAGCGCATCGCTAAGAAGTCGCCGATGGCGCTGAAGCTCGCGAAGGAAGCTGTGAACGGCGCGCTCAACGCGCAGGGCCGGAAGATCGCGATGGACAACGCGTTCCATCTGCATCAGCTCGCGCACAGTCACAACATGCAGGTCCACGGCATGCCGGTCGATCCGGCGTTCTTCCAGCCGGGCCCCCTGAAGAAGCCATGAACGCCTGCAATCGGATCGGTCGATCAGATTCGCCGGGGGCGTGCGCGACCAGGGATGGCCGTGCACGAGCTCCAGGGAAGGAATTTTCAGGCGTCCCCCGGCGGATTTGATCGACCGAGCCGACGCACATGCGCCTTCATGAGCCTTTCGAATACCACGCCCGGACGGCGCCGGATCGACCGTGCGCCGAGGACGGCGAACGTCGTCTGACCTACGGCGAGATGGCGCGCGAGACGGATCGACTCGTCAACGCGCTGCGCGCCGAGGGACTGAAGCCTGGCGATCGTTTCGCGATGCTGTCGCGCAACTCGGCCGACATGGTCGCCGGCTATCTCGCGGCGTCGAAGTCGGGATGCGTCGCGTTGCCGCTGAACTGGCGGCTCGCGCCGGGCGAGTGGAAGCAGATCCTGACGCAGGGCGGCGCGAAGCTCGTCATCGCGCAGGATGAGTTCGTCGATGCGTTCGCGAAGACCGGGCTCGATCTGCCGGTGTTCCCCGGCAAGAGCTATCGCGCGTGGCTCGACGCGCAGCCCGATCGCGCGACGGCAGCCGATGGCGGCGACGACACCGTGCTGTATCAGATGTACACGAGCGGCACGACCGGCGAGCCGAAAGGCGCGCTGCTCACGCATTACGCGGTGCTCAACAATTCGCTGCAGACGCTGCCGGTGTTCGAGCACCGCTTCGGCCAACGCGATCGCGCGCTGTTCGTGATGCCGATGTTCCATGCCGGCGCGGTGTCGTTCGTGGTCGGGACGCTGGTGTCCGGCGGTACGCTGGTGATTCATCGCGAGTTCAATCCGAAGACGTTCGTCGACGCGCTCGCCGGCGGCATCACGGTCGCGAACACGGTGCCGGCGATGCTGCAGATGGCGCTGACGAGCGTGCCCGACGTCGCGGAGCGCGACTATTCGCGCCTGAAGACGATCATCTACGGCGCATCGCCGATCGCAGAGGAGACTTTGCGCGCGGCGATGAAAGCGTTCCGCTGCCAGTTCTATCAGGGCTACGGGCAGACCGAGACGACGGCGTGCCTGACCATGCTCAATCACGCCGATCACGAGCGCGCGCTGCGCGAGAAGCCGGAGCTCTTGCTTTCCGCCGGCCGCGCGCTGCCCGGCACGGAGATCCGCATCGAGGATCCCGACGGGACGGTCCTCGCGAGCGGCGACGTCGGCGAGATCGTCGTGCGCGGACCGCAGCTGATGCGCGGCTACTGGAATCGACCCGAGGCGACCGCGGCGACGATCCGCGACGGCTGGCTGCACACCGGCGACGCCGGCTATCTCGACGACGAGGGCTATCTCTACGTCTGCGATCGCGTGAAGGACATGATCATCAGCGGCGGCGAGAACATCTATCCGCGCGAGATCGAGAACGTGCTGTTCGATCTGCCCGCGGTCGCCGACGCCGCGGTGATCGGCGTGCCCGACGACAAGTTCGGCGAGTCGGTGCTCGCAGTGATCGTGCTGCGTGCGGGCGCGAAGCTCACGGCCGACGAAGTGATCGCGCACTGCCGCGCGCATCTGGGCGGCTACAAGATCCCGCGGCGCGTCGAGTTCGCGGCGGCGCTCCCGCGCAATCCGTCGGGCAAAGTGCTGAAGAAGGAATTGCGCGCGCCGTATTGGAAAGACCGGAGACGAAACGTATGAGTCGCGCCGTCGTCGCGTTGCTCGCAGTCCTCCTCGCAGCTTGCGCGGTGGAGCCCGCCGGACCGCAAGCGCCGAAGCAT
>Ga0070741_10005393_pt1 | contig 28490 bp, 30 predicted proteins | sample Coa_R1_4_FD_66440 | JGI IMG/M metagenome (GOLD analysis project Ga0070741, IMG submission 66440) | Surface soil microbial communities from Centralia Pennsylvania, which are recovering from an underground coalmine fire - Coalmine... | ecosystem: Environmental > Terrestrial > Soil > Unclassified ... | reverse complement strand
GCTTCTATCGCGACCTCCTCGGATTCCGCGTCGAGCACGAGCTCCGCGTGGCGGGTGAGCCGAGCGACACGCTGCTTCGTCTCCGCGGCGTCGACCTCCACGCGATGTACCTGACGCGCGACGGGGTCCGCATCGAGTTCCTCCGGTTCGCGAGCCCGGCGGCGCCGGCGGGGCGCGCGCGGGCGATGAACGAGCACGGCCTCACGCACCTCTCCTTCCGCGTCGCCGACCTGGATGCCATGGTCGCGGCCCTCCGCGCGGCCGGCGAGCGCGTGCTCGACGAGACGGTGATCCGGATGCCCGAGTACGGCGCCGCCGCGTGCTTCGTGACCGACCCGGACGGTCAGCTGATCGAGCTCGTCCAGTCGCCGGGCGATCCGGCCGCGCCGCCCCGCGCAGACTGACCCCGCGCCTGACCTACGGGATTTCCCGTAGGACGGAGATCCCGTGGACAACGCGAGAGGGATCGCGGTAGCTGCCGTCAGGCGGCTCGTCCGCTTCTCGAAGGAGGTCTTCCGATGTTGCGTATCCTGGTCCTCACCCTCGCGCTCGCTCCGGTCGTTGCGTCCGCGGAACAGGTCTGGCGCTGGACCGACGGCGCCGGGCGGCTCCACTACTCGAACGAGGCGGGCAAGGTGCCCGCCGACGCCGAGCCGGTCCGCACGCAGATCCGCGTGGTGCACGCGGTGCCGGCGCCCGAGCACGGCGCGAGGTTCGGTGTGGGCCACGTGGGCCGCACGCACCGAGCCGGCGGGCGCGCCGTCGAGGCCTCCGGCGGCTGCTCCCCGTCGGCGTACGGATACATCGTCCTCAACAACCCGCACGAGCTCGCGGACCAGGTGAAGCAGGCGTCGCTGCTCGACGCGCTCAAGGTCCCCTGGCGCAACGTCCCATAGCGCGCGCGACGTCCGCGGGGGACGCGGCTCCCGCGCTCTTCTGGGACATGACCCGCTATCAGTGGGTCGTGTTCCTCGCCGCCTGGCTCGGCTGGGGCTTCGACGTCTTCGACGGGCTCCTCTTCAACTTCGTCGCGCCGACCTGCGTGCCCCGGCTGCTCCACGTCCCGGCCGGCGATCCGCGCGTCGGCGTCGTCACCGGCGCGATCACCGCGACCCTCCTCGTCGGCTGGGCGACGGGCGGCATCCTCTTCGGGCTTCTCACCGATCGCCTCGGCCGATCGCGCACGCTTCTCGTCACCATGCTGACGTACGCGATCGCGACGGCGGCGTGTGCGGCCGCGCCGGACGTCGCGACGCTCGCGGTGTTCCGCTTCCTGGCGGCGCTCGGCATCGGCGGGGAATGGGCCGCGGGCGCGAGCCTCGTCGCCGAGGTCGTCCCCGCGCATCGCCGGGTCGCGGCGGGCGCGCTGCTCTACACGAGCGCGCCGCTGGGGATCCTCTTCGCCGGAGTCGTGAACGACGTCGTCACGCGTCGCATTCCCGCGCTCGCGGCGGCGCCCGATCTGGCCTGGCGATGCGTCTTCCTCGCCGGCCTGATTCCGGCTGCCGTCGCGCTCTGGATCCGGCGGCGCGTGCGCGAGCCCGAAGCGTGGGCCGCCACCAGCGGTCCGCCGCCGCGCTTCCGGGCGCTCTTTGCACCGGAGCTCCGCCGGGCGACGTTCGGCGGGCTCGCCATGTCGATCGTGAGCCTCGTCACCTGGTGGGGCACGAACGCGTTCCTGCCGTTCGTGGCAACGTCACTCGCTGGCCCGGACGCCCCGCCGCCGATCGCCGCGGCATACATCACCTACGCCGCAACGACCTTCGACCTGGGCGGCCTCGTCGGCACGCTCGCCACGATCCCGCTCGCACGGCTCGGACGCCGACGCCTCTTCGCGATCTACTTCGCGGGTGCGGCGGCGGCGATCTGGATCACGTTCGGCGTCGCGTGGAGCCCGATCGTCCGACTGCGCCTCCTCTTTTTAGACGGGCTCACGGTGTTCGGCGTTGCCGGAAGCTTCAGCTTCTATCTGCCGGAGCTCTTCCCGACACGGCTTCGCGGCACCGGCTCGGGCTTCTGCTTCAACACCGGCCGCTATCTCGCCGCGGCGGGGCCGTTCGTCGTCGGACACGCGCTCGGCGCCGCCGCGACACCGATGGATGCCATCCGCTGGATGGCCGTCGTCCCGCTCGTCGGGCTCCTCGCGGTCCCGTTCGTCGTCGAGACGGCATCCGAGCGGTACGCTTTTCGCTAGTTCAGCGCGGCTCGGCTGCGAAGCACTGGGGAGCCGCACGATTGCGATGCGAAACCCTACACGGCGGGTCCGGGTCGCCGCGCTGGGCGACCTGCACTGCACGCGGACGTCGGAAGGCGCGTTCCGTTCCGTGTTCGCGGCCGCGAGCGAGCGTGCCGACGTCCTCGTCCTGTGCGGCGACCTGACCGACTACGGGCTGCCCGAGGAGGCGCACGTGCTCGCGCTCGAGGCGAAGGCGGCGCTCCGAATCCCGGCGGTCGCCGTTTTCGGCAATCACGACTTCGAATCAGGCAAGCAGGACGAGCTCCGCGCGATCTTCGCCGACGCGGGCATCTGCCTCCTCGACGGCGAGGCGCGCGAGGTGTGCGGCGTCGGCTTCGCGGGCGTGAAGGGGTTCGCGGGCGGCTTCGGCGACCGCATGCTCGGACCGTGGGGCGAGGACGCGATCAAGCACTTCGTCCGCGAAGCGGTCGAGGAGGCGCTGAAGCTCGAGTCCGCGCTCGGTCGCCTCGGTACGGCGGAACGCGTCGCCATCCTCCATTACTCGCCGATCGCGGCGACGGTCGAGGGCGAGCCGCCAGTCATCTTCCCGTTCCTCGGCTCGAGCCGTCTCGAGGAGCCGATCAACCGCTACGCGGTCGCGGCCGTGTTCCACGGGCACGCGCACAAGGGTTCGCTCGAGGGCCGGACGAGCGCGAACGTGCCGGTGTACAACGTCTGCATGGCGCTCCTCAGCGAGCACTTTCCCGAGGCGGCGCCGTTCCGGGTGATCGAGGTGGGAGCGTAGAATGACGCCCGAGACGTCGCTGCCGCCGCCGACCTGCGACTTCTACCGCCACGTCCTCGAGCGCATGAACGACGAGGGCGTCCGCTTTCTCGTCGGGGGCGCCTACGCGCTCGCGCACTACACCGGCATCTCGCGGCACACGAAGGACGTCGACGTCTTCGTCGCGCCGAGCGAGCGCGATCGCGCGCTCGAGGTGCTCGCGGCGGCCGGCTACGAGACCGAGCTCACGTCGCCCGTCTGGCTCGGGAAGGCACGCTGCGGCGACGACTTCGTCGACGTGATCTTCAGCTCCGGGAACGCGATCGCGGAGGTCGACGAGGACTGGTTCACGCACGCGGAGGACGGTCAAATCCTCGGCGTGCCCGTGCGTCTCTGCGCGCCCGAGGAGATGATCTGGTCGAAGGGCTACATCATGGAGCGCGAGCGGTTCGACGGCGCCGACGTCGCGCATCTCATCCGCGCCCGGGGCGCGCGGATGGACTGGCGTCGGCTGCTGCATCGATTCGGCCCGCACTGGCGCGTCCTGCTGAGCCACCTCGTGCTCTTCGGCTTCATCTATCCCGCGGAGCGCCACGTGATCCCGACATGGGTGATGCAAGAGCTGACCGACCGTCTCGTCCACGAGACCGCCGCGAACGGCAGCGCGGTCGGTCGCCTCTGCCAGGGAACGCTCCTGTCGCGCTATCAGTACCGGATCGACATCGAGCGCTGGGGCTATCGCGACGGCCGCGTCCGTCCCGGCGGCCGCATGACCCGCAAGCAGGCCGCCGCGCTCGACCGCGAAAGCGACGAGCCGTCCTCAAGCGACTGACCGAGGTCCTCCGCGCGCGCAGCGCGCGGCCGAGCGCGAGCGAGTGAGGAGTGGGGGCCCCGGCGAGCTTTGCTCGACGGGGGCGAGGAGCGGAGCTCCTCGCTTGAGTCAAAGCGCGAGCGAGTGAGGAGTGGGGGCCCCGGCGAGCTTTGCTCGACGGGGGCGAGGAGCGGAGCTCCTCGGTTCACCTGACCGGGGTCAGGTCGAGGACCATCGGCGCGTCCGGGGCGGCGGGTGGCGGCGGAGGCGGCGTCGCCGGTTTCGTCAGCACGGTACCCGACGCGGGGCCGAGCGTGACCTGCGTGCGCGGCTGGCCCGTGAGATCGGTATACGTCCCGTCGAGCTGGATCGTCTGCGACGCGGAGCCCGGCGGCTTCACGAGTACCGTGCCGCGCTCGAAGTCCCGACGGATGACGCCGTTCCACGCGCGCCGCGCGCCGAGCGCGTTGCCGAGCGACACGTCGTAGCTCGGCCACCAGTCCGACGGCGTGCTTCGCGGCGTGTTGCCGACGAGGTCCCGGCCCGCGCCGGTCGCGAAGTACGTCGCGAGGCCATACTCGCGTCCCGCATCGTCGGGGACGCCGGCGTCGAAGACGATCGCCTTCCCGTGCCCGTGGAGCCAGTCGATGTACCCGAGGAACGTGTCGAAGCCGTACGTCCCGCCGCCGCCCGTGATGCCCGAGTCGTTCACGCCGCGCTCGAGGTTGATCCAGTCGGTGGCGAGGAGCTCCCGTTGGACGGCGGGATCGTCGTGGCCGACGAACCAGAGGTTGTTGTGGACGATCTCGGCGGTCGGGAAGGCGGCGCGGATCTCCTCCGTGAAGGTCGCCATGTAGCCGCGCCACTCGGTGTCGCCGAGCGTGCGACCCGTCCGCCGGTCGACCGCCGGGACGGCGTGACCGCTGCCGTCGCTGATGCGCGAGATCGTCATGTTGACGTCGTCGACGAAGAGGCCGCGGTAGCCCTTGGTCATGATCGCGCTCGCCTCGGCGATCCAGTGCCCACGGAACGTCGGATCGCCGATGTCCGCGGCGAACTGCGGACACGTGCCGCCCGAGCAGGCGTACGGGATGAAGAGCGACTTCCCGCCCTGGTCGTGGAGGATCCACTCGGGGTGGCTCGTCGCGAGGTCCGAGCCGACGTAGATCGCGTACAGGTCCTTGTACACCCACGCGTTCGGGAACCAGCCGAGGCGCGAGTCGAAGTACGGCGCGTAGACGAGCATGCGCCAGTAGTGCGAGCGCATCCACGCTTGCTGCTCCGGCGTCGGCGCCTTCGTGTACGCGTCGAAGGAGGACTTCGCGACCTTGAAGAAGCGCACGGTGCCCACCACGTCGGCCGCCTGGGCGGTCGACAAGGAGGCGATCAGCCCGACGGTCACCGGCGCGAGCGCGCGGGCGAGCCGACGCGTCATCGGCAGCGCTCCGCGGACGTGCGACAGTGTCCGCTGCCGTGGACGCACGCACCACCCGAGCGCACGTGCCACGTGATCGTGGCGCCGGCCGCCATGTCGGCCGGGACGGACGTCAGCAGCCCGCGTACCGAGAAATAGACCCGGCTCGCCGTGCACAACAGCTTGACGCTCATCGCGGCGGCCGCACCGCTCGTCGGTGCGTCGTGGTAGAGGAGCCGGTGCGACCCACGCGCGAAGAGCGCGGCCGGGATCGTCGTCCGGTAGAGCAGCACGCCGCCGGAATCGACGATCTCGAGGCTGACGCCCGCCGTCGCCATCTCGAACGCGTCGGCGCCGTCGAAGGCGGCCCGCGCGACGACGGCGATACCGCCGATCGCCGGGCGGAGCACGAGGCTCGTTGCCACGTCCGAGGTGCCGCCGACCGTGCCGTCGCACACTCCGGACTGGCAGACGTCGTGCGCGGTGCACGGATCGCCGTCGTCACACGCCGTCCCGTCCGTCACGGGGACCGCGGAGCAACCGGTGCGGGCGTCGCACGTCGCGCGCGCACACGGTCCCGGATCGGGGCAGACGAGCGGGGGGGCGCTCGTGCATCGACCTGCCGTGCAGTGCGGCGTCCCGTGGCAGGGATCCGGGCGCGGGCAGTCGGCGTCCCGCGTGCAGCAGCCGGCGACCGCCGCGTGGGTGCACCGATCCTGAGCTTCGTCGCAGACGTCGCGCGTGCACGCGTTGGCGTCGTCGCAGCTCACGGGCGTTCCGGCCGTGCAGCGGCCGCTCTGGCACGTCTCGACGCCGTCGCAGAAGCGACCATTGTCGCACTGCGCGTCGGTCGTGCACGCGCTGCACCCGGCGACGGGCGTGTGGGTACAGCCGCGGGTGGGATCGCAGGCGTCGGTCGTGCAGGCATTCCGGTCATCGCAGGCGAGCGGGGTTCCGGCGTGGCAGACGCCGGCGACGCACGTCTCCGTGCCGTTGCATCGGTTGCCATCATCGCACGTGACCTCCGCGCAGGAACAGCCGTTCGTGTTGACGGCCGCGCCCGGCGCGGACCGCGGGCAGCGATCACGACCGTCGGGGACGCCGTCGCCGTCGGTGTCGGGGCTCCCGGGGTCGGTCTCGTCCGGACCGACGACGCAATCGCCGTTCCGGTCCTCGGCCGCGTTCGTGAGACCGTCGCCATCGGAGTCGATGCGCGCCGCGGCGGTCGCGTACGCCATCGAGAGCTCGTTCGAGAGCGTGGTCTCGCGTCCGTCGGCGCGATAGCCGGCGACGGCGAACGCGTTCCCGGTGCATGGGACGATCCCAGGGACCGTCGCGCTGAGCGTGCCGTCGGGATTCGGCGTCGGCTTACCGACGTCGTGGGCGACCCGCCCCGGAACGCCGGCGGTCCGCGTGTAGACGCGATATCCGACGACCGTCGCATCCGGGCTCGGCTGCCAGCGCGCCCGCACGGTGTACGTGAACGCGTGCGCGGCGATCGGCGCGCTGAGCACGACGCCGACGATCGCGCCGCACCACCCGAGCGGTCGTGTCCGGAAAATCACGCGCGGCCGTGCGTAACAAAATCCGGTCCACGCGATCGTGTACGCGGGGCGGTGACTTCGACGTGACGGAGCGCGATCTCGCGGTCATTTCCGAACGATAGCTGCCAATCTTGTGCGCGCGGCGCGGGGTCCTGGGCGCGTATGCCATGTCACCACGGACGGCCGAACGGAAAACTTCGGCTACGGCGAAGGTCGGACGTGATCACCCGATGGGACGACGTGGTCAGCGCGGCAGGCCGAGGATGCGCTGCGCGATGATGTTCGCCTGCACCTCGGAGGTACCGCCAGCGATCGATGCGACGCGCGACCAGAGGACACCCTGCTGCCAGCGCCCGTCGTCGATCGCGTGCGGCGAGCCCGCGACGAGCTGCGCGTGCGGGCCCTCGAGGCCGAGACCGAGCGCGTGCAGGCGCTGCGTCAGGCTCGCCCAGAAGAGCTTCACGAGCGACGACTCGGGGCCGGGCTCCTCGCCCCGCTCGAGGCGCGTCAGCGTCCGGCAGTTGATGAGCCCCATGATCTCGACGTCGATCCAGGCGCGGGCGATCTCCTGGCGGAGCGACGGGTCGCCGGCGCGGGCACGGGCCCGGGCGAGCGCGACGAGGTCCTCGACCGCGATCTTCTGCAGCACCTGCTCCTTGAACGCGAAGCCGGTGCCGCGCTCGTGCGCGAGCGTCGTCATCGCGATCTCCCAGCCCTGGTTCACCGCGCCGACGACGTGCTCGCGCGGGACGCGGACGGCGTCCAGGAAGACCTCGCTGAACTCGGTCGAGCCGGTCGCCTGGCGGAGCGGGCGGATGGTGATGCCCGGCGACTCCATGTCGAGGACGAAGTAAGTGAGGCCGCGGTGCTTCGGCAGCGTCGGATCGGTCCGCGCCAGCAGGATCCCCCAGCGCGAGAACTGCGCGTAGCTCGTCCAGACCTTCTGGCCGGTGACGACGAACGAGTCGCCGTCGGGCTCGGCGCGCGTCCGCAGCGCGGCGAGGTCGCTCCCGGCGTCCGGCTCGCTGAAGAGCTGGCACCATATCTCCTCGGCCGAGAGGATCTTCGGTAGGAAGCGCCGCTTCTGCGCGTCGGTGCCGTGGGCGATCAGCGTCGGGCCGGTGTTGTTGATTCCGACACGGTTGATCGGCTGAGGCGCGCGCGTCCGGGCGAGCTCCTGGTTCAGGATCGCCTGCTGCGTCGGGCGCGCGCCGCGTCCGCCGTACTCGCGCGGCCAGAGGAGCCCGACGTAGCCGGCGGCATGGAGCCGCCGCTGCCAGTCGCGAAGGAAGTCGACCTCGGCCGCGAGCGACGCCTCGTCGTGCGGGACCCGCTCGGCCCGCGCAGGGCGGTGGGCGTCGAGCCAGGTCCGCAGCTCGTGCCGGAACCGCTCGTCGTCGGTCGAGAAGGAAAAATCCATGTGCCGGCGGCAGTTTTAGCATTCCCTGCCCGGCCCGAGCGATGGTAGACCGGACCATGCGCTTCGGGCTGACGACACCGATCGTCACCCGGCATCCCGACCATGCGGCGGCGTGGGAGGAGACGGCGGGCCCCGACGAGATCGCGCGCATCGCGGTCGCGGCCGACCAGCTCGGCTATCATCACGTGACCTGCAGCGAGCACGTCGCGATTCCCGCGAGCGTCGTGCCGGTGCGCGGCGCGCGCTACTACGATCCGCTCGCGACCTTCGGCTTTCTCGCCGCGCAGACGACGCGCCTCCGTTTCGTGACGCACGTCCTCGTGCTGCCGTACCACCATCCGCTGGCGCTCGCGAAGCGCTATGGCACGCTCGATCGGCTCTCGCGCGGACGGCTCGTCCTCGGCGTCGGCGTCGGGACGCTGTCGGAGGAGTTCGCGCTCCTCGGCGTCCCGTTCGAGGGGCGCGGTGCGGCCTACGAGGACGCGCTGCGGGCGCTGCGTGCGGCGCTCGCCGGTCCGACGCCGACGTATCGCGGCCGGTACTACCGATTCGAGGCCGTCGTCGTCGATCCGTGCGCCGCCCAGGCGCACGTGCCGCTCTGGCTCGGTGGTCGGACACCGCGCTCGCTCCGGCGCGCGCTCGTGTACGCCGACGGCTGGGATCCGTTCCGCCTGACGCTCGACGACCTCGCGGCGCTCGTCCGTCGTGCGCGCGAGTGGCCGGAGTGGCGCGAGCGGACGCTCCGCTTCGACCTCGTATTGACGCCGGACGCCGCCCTCGATCCCGTCGCGCAGCGCGCCGCAACCATCGAGGCCGTCGGACGGTACGAGGCGATCGGCGCGACGATCCTGAACCTGCGCTTCCTACACCGAAGCCTCGAGGAGTACCTCGACCAGCTCGCGGCCTTCGCAGCGACGGTGAGTAGACAGTTCGCGTAAACGCATGAGAGAGGTCACCGAATGACGATCCTCGCAGCTCTCTTGTTCCTCGCGGTGTCGGTGCTTCCGGCCGCCGCCTTGACGCTCTCGGAGATCGATAGCGCCGCGGCCCGCGCGACGTCCGGGCTCCGCACCGTGACCCGGCGGCTGGCGAGCGATCTCCTCCACGGCCGGGACAACAACACGCCGGAGTCGCTGCGGGTGCAAACGTATCTCCTCCGGAGACTCGGGCGCATCGGCGTCGGCATCGACCCCTCGCAGACGCGATACGACGCCTATCGGCAGCCGTTCGAGCAATCTGGGCAGATCGGCACGAATCTCCTCGCCGTCGTCCCCGGTCGCGAGCTGCCGGACGAATACGTCGTCGTTGGCGCCCACTACGATCATCTCGGCACGCGGAGCGATGCGAACGGCGCCTGCACGGCGGGCGGCACGCCGGGCGGCGAGGTGTGCAACGGGGCGACCGACAACGCGGCGGGCGTCGCGGCCGTGCTCGCGATCGGGAGCGCGCTCCGCCGGCTGCCGACCCCACCGCGACGCTCGATCGTGCTCGCGCTCTGGGACGCCGAGGAGGACGGGCTCCTCGGCTCGCTCTACTACGTGACGAACCCCGTCGTGCCGATCGCCGCGACCGTCGCGTACGTGAATTTCGACATCCAGGGCGGCGTGCTCTTGCCGAGCCTGCGGTCGACGTCGTTCGCGGTCGGCAGCGAAACGGGCGGTGCGGCGCTCCAGGATCTGGTCACCAGCGCGGTCTCCGCGGACACGCTCGGCGTGCGCGAGCTCAGCTACATCTTCGGGCAGCTCAGGAGCGACTACAAGAACTTCGTCGAGCAGGGCGTGCCCACGGTCTTCTTCAGCGACGCGACCGGCGCCTGCTATCACACGACCGGCGACGACGTCCGGGTCGTCGACTTCGAAAAGCTCCGCGCGCAGGCCCGGATCGCCTTCCGCGTCGCCGTGACCCTGGCGGAGAACGATCCGCCGCCGACGTACAAGAATCCGAGCCCCGGCCTCGCGAAGTACGCGGATGCCATCGTCCTGCGCGACGTGTTCACTCGGGCGATGCCCGACCTTTCGCTCTTCCCACCAGACGACCAGGCGACGCTGCAGGACATCGCGAACCAGCTTGTCACGATCGTGAACGATGGACCGTCGAACTTCGACGGCAGCGACGTCGGTACGCTCCTCGGCGCGGCGTCCGACGGTCTGGCGGCGATTCAGCGTCTCGGGTGCCGACCGTACTGAGCGCGGTGCCGCCCGAGATCTCGGTTCTCCTGCCGGCTTACAACGCCGCCGCGACGCTCCCCGCGTGCCTGCGCAGCATCGCGCGACAGCGCGAGCCGCGCTGGGAGTGCGTCGTCGTCGACGACGGATCGGACGACGGGACGGCGGCGTGCGCGCGCCGCTTCGCCGGCGCCGACGGCCGGTTCCGGGTGGTCGCCACGGCGCATCGTGGGATCGTGGGCGCGTTGGAGGTCGGCCTCGGCCACTGCCGGGGGCGGGTCGTCGCGCGCATGGACGCCGACGACGTGATGCACCGTGACCGCCTCGGCGCACAGCTCGCGGCACTCGACGCCGCGCCGGAGCTCGCCGCGGTCGGATGCCACGTCCGCATCTTCCCGCGGGGCGGACTCGCGGCGTACGAGCGGTGGCTCCGCTCGATCGATTCCGCAAGGCGAGTCCGAGAAGAAGCGTTCGTCGAGTGTCCAGTCGCCCATCCGACCCTGATGATCCGCCGCCCCGTCCTCGAGGCGCTCGGCTACCGTGACGCCGGGTGGGCGGAGGACTACGATCTCGTCCTTCGGCTCCTCGCCCGCGGCGACGAGATCGGGGTCGTGCCACGGCGGTTGGTCGCGTGGCGCGACACGGCGGCGCGCGTGTCGCGCACCGACGCGCGCTACGGGCAGGATCGCTTCACGGCCTGCAAGGCGGCGTTCCTCGCGGCCGACTTCCTCGCGGACTCCGACCGCTACGTGCTGTGGGGATACGGTGGCACGGGACGGGCGCTGCGTCGCGCGCTCGTCGAGCACGGCAAGCATCCTTCGCACGTGGTCGAGGTGCACCCGGGTCGACTCGGGCAGCGCATACACGACGCGCGGGTGATCCCGATCGCGGCGCTCGCCGGGATGCCGCGCGTGCCGCTGATCGCGTCCGTTGCCGGCATGGGCGCGCGGGGCGAGATCCGCCGGGCGCTCGCCGACCTCGGCTGGGAGGAAGGGCGCGACTTCGTCTGCGCCGCGTGACGGCGCTCAGCGGACCGGCGGCCGTAGGATGAGTCGCGACGTCACGAGCCGGCGCGTTCCGCCGCGAGCGCGTGCATGTCGCGGAAGAGCGCGGTCACGTCGATCGGAGCGTCGAAGGGCTCGCCACGAAGCTCGCGGTAGGCCCGCTCGACCTGGAAGACGAGCCGCTCCGGCTCGGTCCATCCCGCGTACGGCCCGAAATCGATCCGACGGGCGGCGTCCAGCGCCGTCAGCCCGGCGGCGAAGTAGCGCTCGGCTTCGGCGCGGACGTAGCGCAGATACGCCTGCATCTCGCGCGGCCCCTCGACGCCGCACACCGGGCCGTGGCCGGGCACGATGACGTCGGGCGCGAGCGCGATGATGGCGTCGAGCGCCGCGATCCAGCGCGCGAACGTGCCGTCCCAGCCGATCGGCGTGCAGAGCCGGAAGAGGACGTCCCCAGTGAACACGACGCGCTCGGCCGGCAGATGGACGATCACGTCGCCCGCCGTGTGTGCCGGGCCGACGTAGACGAGATGGACGGCGATGCCGTCCAGGTCGAGCACGAGGCGGTCGTCGACGAGCGTCGTCGGCGGGCGGAGCTCGACGCCGGTGAAGTCCCAGTCGGCGAGGCGACGCGCGAGTGCGGCGAGCACCGGGTCCGTGCTGCTCGCGCTCGCCTTGAGCGCCTGCATGAACGCCGGGCTCTCGCGGCCGAACGCCGCGGCGCAGAGCCGGTGGCCGATGATCTCGGCGTCCGGAAACAGCTGGTTGCCCCAGCAGTGGTCGCCGTTATGGTGCGTGTTGACGACGCGGCGCGCGGGCGTCTTCCAGACCCGCGCGTAGCGCGCGAGGAGTTCGCGCGTGTGCGGAAGGTCCCAGAACGTATCGACGACGAGCCCGCCGCCGCGGTTCACGAGCCCCGAGTTGCTCGTGCCGAGGCCGCGATCCGGCTGGAGACACGCGTAGACGTCGCGGGCGATCTCGCGGAGCTCCATCCGACGGCGATAGCACCGGCACCGCGCGTTTGACAACGCCGCGACCGCTCGGTTACGCGGCGCGGATGGAGTTCGGGCTCTTCATCCAGGCGCACGTGCCGCGGCGCGAGGTCGAGAACGATCCCGAGGGCGCGGAGCATCGTCGCTTGCTCCGCGAGGTCGAGCTCGCCGAGGCGTGCGACCACCACGGATGGAAGTACGTCTGGTCGGTCGAGCATCATTTCCTCGAGGAGTACTCGCATCTCTCGGCGTCGGAGATCGTGCTGCCGTTCATCGCGGCGCGGACGCGGCGCATCCACCTCGGCTCGGCGATCTGGAACCTGACGCCGCCCGTGAACCATCCCGCGCGCGTGGCGGAACGGGTCGCTATGATGGACCACCTGAGCGAGGGACGCTTCGAGTTCGGCACGGGGCGCGGGTCGTCGTCGACCGAGTTCAAGGGCTTCGGCATCCCGGACGGCGACACGACGCGCGAGATGTTCGACGAGTCGCTGCGCGAGATCCTCCGCATGTGGCGCGAGACGCCGTACGGCTACGACGGCCGGTTCTTCTCGATGCCGGCGCGGAACGTCCTCCCGAAGCCGTGGACGCACCCGCATCCGCCGCTCTGGATGGCGTGCGGCAGCCCGTCGACCTTCGAGAAGGCGGCGCGGCTCGGCGTCGGCGCGCTCTGCTTCTCGCTCGGCACGCCGAAGGAGTTCGCGCCGCTGATCCGCACCTACAAGGACACGATCAAGCACGCCGAGCCGATCGGCGCCTACGTGAACGACAACGTCGCGTGCGTGACGCAGCTCGTCTGCATGGAGGACCGGAGGAAGGCGCGCGCCATCGCGACGTCCATGGGCAGCGGGTACCACACGAGCCTCGTCTTCCGGTACCTCGACACGTTCCCGCGGCCGAAGGGCGTGCCCGCGTGGCCCGAGCTCATCCCGGAGCCCGACGCGGCGTCGCTCGAGGAGCGGATCGCGTCGGGCAACCGGCTCGTCGGCGATCCCGACGAGTGCGCGCGCGGCGTCCAGATGTACGCCGACGTCGGCTGCGACCAGCTGATCTTCGGTCTCCTGGCCTCGACGCAGCCGCAGGAGGTCGCGCTCCACACGGTCGAGCTGTTCGGCCGCGACGTCATCCCGCGCTTCGACAAGGATCCGGTGCACTCGACGACGCGGATGCGCGAGGCGATCGCGGCGGAGCGATGACGACCGGGCTCCTCGCCGGACGCGTCGGAATCGTTTCCGGCATCGGCCCGGGCCTCGGGCGCTCCGTCGCGCTCGCCTTCGCGCGGGAAGGCGCCGACGTCGTGCTCGCGGCGCGGACGGCCGCGGCACTCGACGAGGCCGCGGCGGCGGTCCGCGAGTGCGGCCGACGCGCGCTCGCGCTGCCGACCGACGTTGCCCGTCCCGAGGACTGCGCGCGGCTCGCGAAGGCGGCGCACGCGGAGTTCGGCCGGATCGACGTGCTCGTGAACAATGCGTTCCGCTCCGTGCCGTACGACCTCGTCGCCGAGGCGAGCATGGACGACTGGCGGAAGATCTTCGACGTCAACGTCTTCGGCTCGATCCAGCTCTCGCAGGCGGTCGTCCCGCACATGAAGGCCGCGGGCGGCGGCTCGATCGTCATGATCAACTCGATGTCGACGCGCATCATCGAGCCGCGCTTCGGCGGCTATGCGGCGTCGAAGGGCGCACTCATGATCGCCATGCAGACGATGGCGAAGGAGCTCGGCGGCGATCGCATCCGCGTCAACGCCGTCGTCCCCGGGTACATCTGGGGCCCGGCGCTCGAGGGCTACTTCCGGAAGCTGGCCACCGAGCAGGGGACGACGCCGGAGGCGGTCTACGGCGAGATCGCGTCACGCACCGCGTTGAACCATCTGCCCGACTCGGACGAGATCGCGGACGCGGTGGTGTTCTTCGCGTCCGATCTGTCGCGGGCGATCACCGGGCAAGCGCTCGACGTGAACGGCGGCCATTACTTTCACTGAGCGAGCGTCCGCTGCCCATCGCGTGGGCGCCGCCCGCCGTTCGGGCACGCACCGCCGCTCCCGGCGAGCGTCCCGGCGCGCGCTAACCTGGCATACCGTTTGGTTGGGTCTGATGCCGATGTCGATCGGCTGGCAGACCTGGACACTCTTCCTCGTCAGCATGACGGCGCTCTGCCTGACGCCGGGACCCGCCGTTCTCCTCGTCGTGTCGCAGGGGCTGACGCGCGGCGCGTTGGCATCGCTCTGGTCGAACCTCGGCATTCTCGCCGGGAACACAACCTACTTCGTCCTCTCGGCGACCGGACTCGGGGCGATCATCGCGACTTCGTATCGCCTCTTCACCGTCATCCGCTGGGCGGGTGCCGCATATCTGATCGCGCTCGGCGTCGCGACGTTCACCGGACGGTCGAAAGTGCTCGCGGTCGGGCCCGCATCGCCGGAGCGGGGCGCGGGGCGGATGTTCGCGAACGGCTTCGTCCTCCAGGCGGGGAACCCGAACTCGCTCGTCTTCTTCACGGCGTTCGTCCCGCAGTATATCGATCCCGCCGGGAACGTGCCGATGCAGGTCGCGGTCCTCGCCGTCACGACCGTCGTCGTGGAATTCTTCGTGCTGGCGGGCTACGGGGTGCTCGCCGGACGGGCGAGCGGGTTCGCAGCCCGGCCCGAGTTTGCGACGGTGACGAACCGGATCGCGGGCTCGCTCCTGATCGGCGCGGGCGCATCGACGCTGGCACTCCGGCGGACCTGATGGCGGCGACCATCCGGCTCGCGTCCGAGGCGGACGCCGACGCGCTCCTCGCGATCTACGGCCCGATAGTCCGGGACACGGCGATCTCCTTCGAGGTCGAGCCGCCGACGCCCGACGAGATGCGCCGTCGCATCCGGACGGTGCTCGAGCACGCCCCCTGGCTCGTCTGCGAGCGCGACGCGATCGTCGTGGGATACGCGTACGCCGGAAGGTTCCACGCCCGGGCGGCGTATCAGTGGACGGTCGAGGTGACGGTCTACGTCGATCCCGTGCATCATCGACGCGGGATCGGTCGCGGGCTCTACACGGCGTTGCTCGGATGCCTCCGCCTCCAGGATTTCCGGACCACCGTCGGCGTCATCGCGCTCCCGAATCCGGAGAGCGTCGGCCTCCACGAGGCCATGGGATTCGTGCCGGCCGGGGTCCTCCACCGCATCGGACACAAGCACGGTCGCTGGCACGACGTCGGCTGGTGGGAGCTGGCGCTCGGCGACCGCACCGCCGCTCCTTCAGCGCTGCGCTCGCTCTCCGACGTGATGAAGACGCCGGCGTGGCACGCGGCGCTCGCGAGCGGCGCGGCCGCCGTGTCCTAGACCTCTGCGGTCATCAGGTGACCGAGTCCGCCGACGCGGAGGCCGTCGCCTCGCCCGTCGAAGTAGCGGCGGTTCGTCTCCGCGGGACCGACGTCCTCGACCCGCGTGAAGCCCATCCGCCGGAGATCGTCGGCGAGCGCCGCTGGATCGAAGTAGGTGAGCCACGGCTCGCCCATCTCCGCCGTGCGCTCGGCGAGCGCCGTCGTGCCCCGGCTTGGTGTCGGGGGGACGAAGGTGAAGACGATCGTGGTGCCCGCGGCGCAAGAGGCGACGAAGCCGAGCGTTTCCATGACGGCGGCCTTGGTCAGGTAGACGGTCACGCCGAGCCAGGAGAAGAACGCGGGGATGCGGCGATCGAAGCCGACACGCGCGAGCCCGTCGGCGAGCGTCTCTCGCTCGAAGTCGACCGGCGCGAAGACGAGCGCGTCGGGGATCGCGATCCCGGCATCCGCGAGTCGGGTGCGCTTCCAGCGCTGCGTCGCCGGATGGTCGACCTCGAAGACGCGAAGGCGCGCCGGCGGGTACGGGTTCCGGTAGGCGAACGAGTCGAGCCCGGCACCGAGGATTGCGTACTGCGAGACGCCCCGCGCGACGGCGCGCCCGAGCTCGTCCTCGGCGTACCGGCTGCGCGCGACGATGAAGGCGCGGAGCACGCGCCGCTCCGGCGTCTGAAACGGCGCCGGGTTCGCCCGCAGCGCCGCGGCGACGTCGCTGCCGGCGAGCGGTACGGCGATCGGGTCGTCGATGATCGTCGGAACGTCGAGCAGCTGATGCGCCGCGCGGAGGGCTGCCGCGCCATGGGCGGTCGTGCTCGGGCGACCTTCCTCCACGTCAGCCGGCAGACCACTTCGTGTAGGCGGGGGGCCAGCTCGGGCGGGGCCCGTACGTCGCGTGCAGCGCACGCTCGAGCAAGAGCTCGAAGAGCGTGTCGTCGCTCGTGAACGCGCCGGTCGCGGTGTACGCGTCGTAGACGATGCGTCGGACCGCGGCGTCGTCGATCGGCGTCGCGCGCCCGGTCACGGAGAACTCGTCGTCGACGTCGGGCTTCGGGAACGAGTGCAGCGCGAAGCGGCCGTCGCGGCGGAGGTCGTGGAGCTTCGGCGACCGATTCCCGATGAAGACGTAGAGGCCGCCGTTCGCGATCACGGGACACACGGGATGGACGCGGGGTCCCCCGTCCTTGCGCACGGTGGCAAGATACCCGAGGCCGACGCGGTACTGGTAGAGGAGCGCGCGTCCCGCTTCGGCCATCTCCGGGTTCTCGGCCGCGAACGCGTTCCACCGCGTCATGTGGAGCCGCGTGGTCACGCGAGACGGCTCCCGTGGACTTGGCGGACCGCGATCGCGGCGACGTCGACGCCCTCGAGGCAGCGCACGTTGACGCCGCAGACGTCGGGCGCCGTCCGCGGGCGGTGGAATGGGAAGACGCCACACGTGCTGCAGAAGTAATGCTTCGCCGTCCGGCTGTGGAACTCGTACAGCGCGAGCTCGCTCGTGTCCGACAGGAGCCGGAAACGTCCGGGGGGGACGCGATGGACGAGCGCGCCGCGCTTCCGGCAGAAGGAACAGTCGCACGCGCGCGCGTGGTCGAGGTCCGCGTCGACCTCGAACCGGATCCGTCCGCAGTGACACGACCCCTGGTACGTCATCATGCCCGTCGCGTGACTCTGCCACGCGGCGCACGGCACGAAAAGAAGCCCTTGCGAAGGAGCGGGCGCCGCCGCTACGTTACGCGGACTCGAAGGAGGACCGGAGACGATGGCGAAGCGAGACGTGTGCGTGATCGGCGTCGGCATGACGAAGTTCGAGCGCTGCGAGCGGGAGTTCACCGAGCTCGTGCGCGAAGCCGTCAGCGACGCGCTCACGATGGCGGGCGTCGGCCCGGAGAAGCTCGAGCAGGCGTTCGCGGGCTACGTGAACGGCATGAGCACGCAGGGGCAACGCGCGCTCTACTCGATGGGGATCGGCGGATTGCCCGTGTACAACGTCCACAACTACTGCTCGACGGGCTCGACGGCGCTGCACCTCGGCTACCAGGCGATCGCCGCCGGAATGAACGAGTGCGTCCTCGCCTTCGGCTTCGAGAAGATGGAGAAGGGGCCGCTCGAGAAGCAGCTCCAAGGCCTCAAGGAGACGATCGGCAAGGACGCCGACAAGGGGCCGCCGATAGCAGCCCGCATGTTCGGCGACGGCGGCCGGCAGCACATGGAGAAGTACGGCACGACGAAGGAGCAGTTCGCCAAGGTCAGCGTCAAGAACCATCGCCACTCGGTCAACAATCCGCGCTCGCAGTATCAGGCGGCGTGCTCGCTGGAAGAAGTGCTCGCGTCGCGCATGGTCTACGACCCGCTGACGATCCTCCAGTGCTGCCCGACGTCCGACGGCGCGGGGGCGGCCATCCTCTGCTCCGAGGACTTCGCGAAGCAGCAGGGCATCTCGCGGCCGGTCAAGATCGTCGCCCAGGCGATGGCGACCGACAAGATGGAAGACTTCGCGATGGGCGCGCTCGGCATGATCGGCGTCGGGATGTCGCGTCGCGCGGCGGAGAAGGTCTACGAGCAGTCGGGCCTCGGGCCCAAGGACGTCCAGGTGATCGAGCTCCACGACTGCTTCAGCACGAACGAGCTCGTCACCTACGAGTCGCTCGGGCTCTGCAAGGAAGGCGAGGGCGGTCGGCTGATCGACGAGAACGCGGTCACGTACGGCGGGAAGTGGGTCGTGAATCCGTCGGGCGGCCTCCTCTCGAAGGGCCATCCGCTCGGAGCGACCGGGCTCGCGCAGTGCGCGGAGCTCGTCTGGCAGCTCACCGGCAAGGCCGAGAAGCGCCAGGTCGAGAACGCGCGGGTCGGCCTCCAGCACAACGTCGGCCTCGGCGGCGCGTGCGTCGTCACGATGTACCGGAGGGACTGAGCGTGCCCGACTACGATCCGTTCGCGCGGGGCCCGCACGCCGCCGCCGTCGTCACCGTCGAGCTCGAGCGCGGCGAGCGGCGGCTGCCGGTGGAGCTCTGGTACCCGGCGAGCGAAGGGTACGCCGACCTCGATCTCAACGAGGCGACGCGCGACAGCTACGAGATCCTGCCCGGGCTCCCGGCCGTCTTCCAGGATGCCGTCCGCGACGCGTCGCCGCGCAAGGGGAAGTTCCCGCTCGTCGCCTTCTCACACGGCTACGGCGGCCACCGCCGACAGTCGACGTTCCTCTGCACGCACCTCGCGAGCCACGGCTACGTCGTCGCCGCCGTCGACCACACGGGGAACACGGTTCAGAACGTGCTCGAGGCGGTCGTCGCGCAGCAGAGCGGCCGGCCGTTCACCGACCCGTTCACGGTCCTCCGGCAGTACGCCGAGCTGCGTCCCGGCGACGTCAGCTTCATGATCGACCGGGTCCTCGATGACGCCGGCGAGCTCGCCGCCAACATCGATCCCGAGCGGATCGGCATGATGGGGCACAGCTTCGGCGGGTGGACGACGCTCGCCGTCACCGGGCGCGATCCCCGCATCCGCGCCGCGCTGCCACTCGCCCCCGCGGGCGGCACGAATCCGATCACCACCCCGAACACGTTCTCCCTCGACTTCCGCTGGGGGCGCGACGTGCCGACGCTCTTCATCGTCGCCGATCGCGACACGCTGCTGCCGCTCGCCGGCATGCGTGAGCTCTACGCGCAGACGCAATCGACGAAGCGGATGGTCGTCCTCCGGAACACCGATCACCTCCACTTCTGCGATCGTGTCGAGGAGCAGCACGAGATGTTCCGGACGCTGCCGCCCGATCCGCTCTTCAAGGAGATCCAGGCGTCGATCCCGCCGATCACGGAGTTCTGCGCGGGAAGCGACGCCCAGCTCGCCGTCCGCGTCCTCGGGCTCGCGCACATGGACGCGCATCTCAAGGGCGACGAGTCCGCCGCGCGCTTCCTCGCCGGCGATCTTCCCGCGACGCTCGCCACCCACGGCGTCACGATCGACGTCACAAGCTAAGTCCTTCCCGCAACCGAAGCCGCTGACGAGGAGTCTCCGCGCGCGCAGCCCGCGGCCGAGCGAAGCGAGCGAGGAGTGGGGGCCCCGGCGAGCTTTGCTCGACGGGGGCGAGGAGCAGAGCTCCTCGCTAGAGCTGGTACAAACGCGTGAAATATTCGCGGACCATTCGGTCGGACGAGAAGCGTTCCGCGACGGTCGCGATGCTCGCCTGCATCATCGCGAGCCAGCGCGCGCGGGCCGCGTAGGCGGGCAGGATCTCGCGCTCGAGCGTGTCGTAGAGCGACGCGAGCTCGCGCTCCGGTTCCTGCTCGGCGCCCGCGCCGAGCGCCCAGCCGTTCTCGCCGTGCCGGCACGCCTCCGGCCACCAGCCGTCGAGCACGGAGAAGTTGAGGACACCGTTCAATGCCGCCTTCATTCCCGACGTCCCACACGCCTCGAGGGGCCGCAGCGGGTTGTTCAACCAGACGTCCGCGCCGCGCGTCATGAGCCGGGCGACGGCCATGTTGTAATCGGGCACGAACGCGACCGCCGTCGGATGGCGACGCGCCATCGCGATGAGGTCGCTCAGGATGCGACGTCCGTCCGCGTCGTCCGGGTGCGCCTTGCCGGCGAAGACGAGCTGGAGGCGCCCGCCGCGAAGCAGCGGGTCGATGCGCGCCGGGTCGCGGAAGATCAGGTCGGCGCGCTTGTATGCGGCGGCGCGGCGGGCGAAGCCGATCGTCGGGACCTCCGCCTCGAGGCGGACACCCGTCCGCTCGGCGACTGCGGCGATCATCTCGCGCTTCAGCGCCTGATGCGCCTCCCACAGGTGGGACGGCGCGCCCGCCGCGTCGCGGATGCGAGCGTCCTGCCACGTCGGCACGTGGACGCCGTTCGTCACGGCGATGATCTCGCTCGCGCCCGTCACCTCGCGCCACATCGCGCGCGACACGTCGCCGTGCAGCTCGGAGACGGCGTTGGCCCGACGCGAGAGACGGAGCCCCGCGACCGTCATGTTGAACGGGTCGCCGCCGAGGGCACGCATCTCGGCGTCGACCAGCTCGCAGCAGGCGCCGAGGCGGCGGAGCGCGGCGAGCGGGTGGACCTCGTTCCCGGCCGGGATCGGCGTGTGCGTCGTGAATACGATTCGATCGCGCACCGCCGTCCAGGCCTCGTCGAAGGGCGCCCCCGCCGCCATGCGGTCGGCGATCATCTCGACGCCGGCGAAGACCGCGTGGCCCTCGTTGAAGTGATACGTGTCGACGTCGATCCCGAGCTTCGCGAGCGCGCGGACGCCGCCCACGCCGAGGAGGATCTCCTGCGCGACGCGCCGGTCGAGCGTCGGCTCGTAGAGCCGATGCGTGATCCAGGCGTCCTCGTCGGCGACCGGCTCCAGGAGAAAGAGCGGCGCGTTGCCGAAGGCTGCCGTGTGCCACACGCGCGCTTCGACCTCGCGCGCGGCGATGCGGACGCGCACGCGGACGCCGGTGTCGTCGAGGAAGTCCGTCGCGTACTCCGGGAAGTCGTCGATCGGCGTGCCCTCGGGCCCGACCCGCTGACGCGAGTAGCCACGCGCCCAGCGGAGCCCGATCCCGATCACGGGCAGGCTCAGGTCCCGCGCCGACTTGATGAAGTCGCCAGCGAGGATACCGAGGCCGCCCGCGTAGATCGGGAAGCGCTCGTCGAGCCCGTACTCCATGCAGAAATAGGCGACCATCGAGGGCATCGCTCCGATCCGAGTCGTGCGCGACGCGGTCAGCGGCGCGGCGGGTAGACGCCGGGCCGCTTCTCGAGGAAGGACAGCATCGCCTCGCGCCCGTCCGGCGTCATCGCGCTCGTCGCCATGACGTCGCAGGCTTTCGTGTAGGCCGCCTCCACGTCGAGATCGATCGTGTCGTAGAACGCGCGCTTGCCGACGGCCTTCGACGCGAGACTCCCGCGGCTCGCGGCGCGGGCGAGCGCCTCGGTCTCGGCGACCACGCGCTCGCGCGGGACGACGCGGTTCACGAGCCCCCACGCGAGCGCGGTGTGCGCGTCGATCGCGTCGCCCGTGAGGACCATCTCGAGCGCGCGCTTCCGTCCGACGGCCCGCGCGACGGCGATCATCGGCGTCGAGCAGAACCAGCCGCCCTTGCCGCCCGGCGTCGCGAAGCCTGCATCCTCGGCGGCGACCGCGAGGTCGCACGAGGCGACGAGCTGGCATCCCGCGGCCGTCGCGAGCGCGTGCACGCACGCGACGATCGGCTGCGGCAGGCGCTGGATCGTCAGCATGAGCTCGGTGCAGACGGCGAGCAGGCGTCGCATGCCGTCGAGGTCGCGCTCGGCCATGTCGGCGAAGTCGTGGCCGGCGGAGAAGACGGGCCCGTTCGCGGCCAGAATGATCGCACGCGTGTCGGGGGCGTCGCCGGCGCGGCGGAACGCCGTGATGAGCTCCTTCATGTGCGCTTCGGAGAGCGCGTTCCGCCGATCGGGACGGTTCATGGTGATGGTCTCGAGGCCGTCGGCGGAGGTCGTGAGGATGTGCTCGTAGTGCATCTTCGCGTCTATACCACCGCCCGGCTTCTGCTACACTCGGCCGCCGATGATTCTCACGCGCGACGCGATCGAGAAGGAAATCGCGGCCGGTCGGCTGGTGATCGATCCGCTCGTTCCCGAGCAGATCGGGCCGGGGTCGGTCGATCTTCACCTCGGCGACGAGATTCGCGTCATGGAGGGCGGGCCCGCCGTCATCCAGGTGACCGAGGACGCCGACTACCGCACGGTCACCCGCGTGCAGCGGCTCGACCGTCCGTACGTCCTCCGGCCGGGCGAGACGATCCACGCGATCACGCGGGAGCGGCTCCGGTTGCCGCCCGACATCGCGGGATGGCTCGAGGGACGGAGCCGCTTCGCCCGCCTCGGGCTCATGATCCACGTGACGTCGGGGTTCATCGCGCCCGGTGTCGACAGCCGGCAGGTGCTCGAGATGGCGAACGTCGCCGGCCGGCCGCTCGCGATCCATCCGGGCGTCCCGATCTGCCAGGTGGTGCTCCAGCGCTGCGAGGGCGCCGCGGTCTACGCCGGGCGCTTCAAGGTCCAGGAGTCGCTCTGATGGAGCGCCCGGGCTTCATGGAAGCCCTCGGGTTCTTCATCGAGCGTGCCGACGAGGAAGTCGCCGTCGTGCGGATGGACGTGCCCCCCGCGCTCATGAGTCCGTTCGGGGCGGTGCACGGCGGCGTGATCGCCGCGCTCTTCGACACCGGGCTCGCGATCGCGATCGCGCGCCACGTCGCGGCTGCCGACCGGATCGCGACCCACAACCTGAACGTCACGTATGTCGCGTTTGCGAAGGGACACGTCCTCCACTGCCACGCGCGGGTGGTGAGCGTCCGCCGCTCGGTCGCGATCGCCGAGGGCGAGGTCACCAGCGACGCGGGCACGCTGGTCGCGAAAGCGCTCGGGACCTTCGGTCTCCGGCGGGCGTGACCCTTGCCCCGCCGCGACGATTCGCCGGCGGAGGTTCAGTGCGGTGGCGTCTCGGACGTGGCGCCCGTGTCGCCGGTGCCGCTCTTCGGGGCGCCGCGCGTCGTCGGCACCGTCGCGTTGGGCGTGTCCGGCATTCCTGCGCTGGGCGCGGCCTTTGCGATGCCGCCGTGCCGGGCGCACGCGCCGCGACCGCTTTTCGCCATCGTGCCGTCCGCACATTTGACGCGTACGGCGCCGTGGGCCGCGACGACCGAGACGAGGAACGCAATGGCAACGATACCGTTCAGAGCTCGCATGGATTCCCCCCTGCCGAGGCCGAGACTCCAAGACTAGTTGCACGCCGCCGTCGGCGGCTCACTCCCCTGAAGAAGGGAACGGAACCGAGCCGTCGCATTCCACCTCGGATCAAGACCGGCATCGTCGGAGGCCGTACACCGCGCGTGCCGGATCTGCGCGGGGCGGCTGCGTCTCGGCTCGCGGGTGCACCGGGGCGCGGTGGCACGCCGGGTGCTGTCGGCAACATGGCATCCCGATCCATCGGCTCCGGCACGATCAGCTTCGGGCTCATCTCGATCCCCGTACGGCTCTACGTCGCCACGCAGTCGAAGCAGCTCCACTTCCACCTGCTGCACGCGACGTGCGGGACGCGGATACGACAGCGGCTCTACTGCCCGCACCACCGGCGCGAGGTGAAGCGGACGGAGGTCGTCCGCGGCTTCGAGGTCCGGAAGAACCGGTACGTCAAATTCACGGAGAAGGAGCTCGACGCGCTCGAGGCCGAGGCGAACCGCGGGATCGAGATCCAGGAGTTCGTTCCGCTCTCCGAGGTCGATCCGATCTACTTCGAGGACGTCCATTACCTCGGCCCCGAGCGGGATGCCGCCAAGGCGTACCGGCTGCTCGCCGAGGGCATGCGGAAGGCCGATCGCGTCGCCGTCGCGCAGTTCACCCATCACGGAAAGGAGCACCTCGTCCTGATCCGCCCGTACGAGGACGGTCTGGTGCTCCACTCGATGTACTACGACGACGAGGTCCGTTCGTTCGACGTCGCCCCGTCCCGGGGGACGAGCGTCCGGTCGAACGAGGTGGGGATGGCGGAACGCCTGATCGCGCAGCTCTCGGCCGACCACTTCCATCCGGAGCGCTACCAGGACGCGTACCGCACCCGGCTGAAGCGCGCCGTCGAGAAGAAGTCGAAAGGCGAGGAGCTGACCGTCGCCGAGCCGGAGAAGAAGCCGAAGGGCGAGGTCATCGACCTCATGGCGGCGTTGAAGGAGAGCCTCGCGAGCCGCCGCGCCGGCGGACGGCATGGCACGACGTCGCGTCGGGCGCGGACGGGTGGACGGCGAGCGGCGCGGCGCGGGTAAGGATCCCGTCGGCCTACCGCCCGTACTGCACCATCGCCTGGTAGTCGAAGACCTTGGCGTCGATGTTGATGAGCGAATCCGAGGGGACCTCGGGGTCGTCTTTGTACGGCCTGCTCACGGTCGCGCGATCGAGCTTCCAGTTCTGCGCCATCGTGAACTGCGCCTCCGAGTAGGGACGCCACGTCCCGTCCTCGGTCTGGAACCAGGCGCCCTGGAGCGGCGTGTAGGTATTGAGGATCGTCCCGCGCCAGTCGGACTTGCTGTTGTAGCAGCCGCGGAACGTCTCCTTCTCGAGGCGGAGCGCGATCTTTCCGTAGAGGTAGTACGAGTCCTTCGGAACCGCTTCGAGCTGGTACACGTGCTGCCGGGTGAGGACGGTCCGCTCGGGCAGCGGCGCCCAGGCGACCACCTTCGTGTCCTTCGCCTGCCACCCGAAACGCGGCTTCGCGGGATAGATGCCACGCCATCCGCCGCCGGGAAGCTTCTTGAACTCGTGCTTGCCGTCGACGACCGAGGCCTTGTCGCGCAGGCACAGCATGTCGCCCTCGCCGACGAGCTTCCACGTGAACTCCTCCGGCTTGCCGTCGAAGTACGAGCCGTCGTCCTGGCTCATGTCGGAGCCGAGGAAGCCGTCGGACCGGTTCGTCGGCGACACGGCGCGGACGCGGCGGAGGGCCGGGACGTACGCCCACGTGTTGTCGTGCTTCGTGTCGCGGTAACGCCACGTGAGCGCGATCGTCCCCTTCAGGTCCGCGGGAAACGTCGTCTGCACGAGCTGCTGGAAGAGGAGGTTGTTCGGGTTGTCGGGCCGCGGGCGGTCGGCGGCCTGGCCGTCGAAGAATTTCTGGAGGACTTCCTGTCCGGCTTCGCGGTCGACGCCGTGCCGGGCGACCCAGCTGAGCATGACGATGTTGCGATCGTCGCCGAGGAGATACGACTGATAGAAGAAGTTCCAGATCAGCTTGATGCCGGCCTGCGGGTCGCTCGTGTCGATGTCGGGGAAGGGCGGCCCGTAGATGTAGGTCGGCTGTTTGCCGGTCTTCGGGTCGATGATCGTGCCCGCGTCGTTGACGGTGTACTTCCCCTTGTTGTCTGCGCCGGCGGCGAGGAAGCCGGGGTCGACGAGCTTGACCCCCGCCTTCGGCTCGGCGACCTCGTTCAGGAATTCGCCTTTCTGGTAGCGTTGGTAGACCTCTTCTGGGAGCAGATCCTTCACCTGCGCCGCGGTCTCCGGCCCGATCATCGTGCCGGGTGCGACGTCGGTGGCGTGCCCGCTCTGCACCGGGGCACCGAGCAGCAAGAGAGCGATCGCGCTGCCTAGCAGTCGCTGCATGGCTCCGACCTCCGTTGGCGTGGCCCGCCTCTAGCATTTGCTTCCCAGTCGTGACAACGGAAGCGGCTCTCAAGACTTCGGGGGAAGCTGCCGATGAAACAGGGCGCGATCATGCGAACGGAACTCGCATCCGACCGGGGGTTCGCCCCGGCCCGATGGCTCGCCGTCGCGTTCCTCGCGCTCGCGGTCCTGACGCCGGCGCCGGCCGGCGCGGAGCCGGAGCGCTGGAACCGCGCCAGCCTGCGCTTCAATCAGTGGTTCCTCGAGCACGTCCTCGAGCCCGTGGGCCGCGGCTACAACTGGGTCGTGCCGAAGTGGGGGCAGCGTCGGGTCGTCGCGTTCATGGCGAACCTCGACGGACCGCGCGACATCGTTGCGAGCCTCGGCCAGGCGAAGGGAAAGCGCGCCGCCATCCACACCGGGCGCCTCGTGGTGAACACGACGGCGGGTCTCGTCGGCTTCTTCGACGTGGCCGGCGACTACCTGCACTGGACCGCGAGCCCCGAGACGGTCGACGAGACGTTCGGCGTGTGGGGTCTCCCTCCGGGCACATACCTGATCCTCCCCGTGCTCGGCGAGTTCTGCACGCGGAGCCTGGTCGGGTGGATCGGGGACGGGTTTCTGAATCCGCTCGGCTACATCCCGGGCCCGCCGCCGGGGACCGTCACGGCGGGCGCGTACCTTTGGCGGAGCGTCAACCTGGTCGCGCAGGGGATGCCGTCGCCGTTCGCGCCCGAAGGGGAGTGGGAGGCGTACCGGCAGTCCCGGTTCACGTTCAACCCTTACGAGGTCGGCCGCGAGCTGTTCTTCCGCGACGAGGCCGAGCGGGTCGCGGAGTAGCTAGAAGCCCTGGACCTGGGCCGCCTTCCCGTAGAGCCAGTAGACCGCGCCCCAGCCGACCGCGATCACGACCAGCAGGATGAGCGCGCTCGCGTTCGGGTCGCGCGAGAAGTACGTCGTGTGGCTGTTGATCATCGTCCACACGAGCGGCACGGACATGTAGGTGTTGTGCCGCGAGCGCAGCCCGGCGCGGGCCACCAGCGCCGCGTCGGCGGGCGTCCCCTGCTTCGTCGCGGCGATGATCTTCTGCTGCGCCGGCCAGATCCGCATCCAGACGTTCGCCGCCATCGCCGTGCCGAACATCGCGCCGGTGTGGATCTGGAAGCCCCGGTAGCTGAAGTGCGCGAGGTGGATGAAGCCGAAGATGACGATCGCGGTCAGGACGAAGCCGATTCCCGCCATGACGTAGTTGTCCTTGACCGCATTCGAGAGCGGGTCGTAGACCGCGAAGGCGAGGAACGTGACGAGGATCATCAGGATCGCGCCGCCGCTGAAGTCGCGGATCGCGCCCTGGAACGCCTCGGCGCCGTGGTAGAAGACGTAGAGGGCGAGGAGCACGCCGGTGATCCACGTCCAGGCGGCGCCCCAGCGGAACCAGTAGAGCGCCCGCGGCATCAGCTCGGGATTCACCTGCTTCTTCGTGGCGGCGTCGATCTTTCCCTGGAACGGGCCGTTGACGAAGTTGAAGAACCAGAGGTGGCCGATCCACATGATCCCCGCCACGACGTGGATCCAGCGGACGACACCGTTCATCAGTCCATCCATGCCCCAGCTCCTGTGTCTCCGGGCACGAGGAACGCGGTCTTCGCCCGGGCTCGCGTGGTCTAGCTTGCTGCTTTGCCTGCGGGGGCAGGCGTAGCAAGGCGCACCCGCCCTCGTCAATTGGGGTTCGCCTGCCGACAGAGCCGGTGCGAGCCTTGCTCGCGTCCCGTGCGCCCGGTATACCGTCTGGGTCCCGGCGGCGAGTAAGCATGCCAGCATTGAACCTCGGCAGTGCCGAGCACAAGGCGCTCTTCTGTCATGAGTTCGTGCGGACCTTCCAGCCGTACGAGGTTCGCGACATCCGCTGGCCCCTGCTCGACGACGCCGACCTCCAGCGTCTCCGCGCGCTGCCCTTCTGGGAAGAGGCGGTCAGCAGCGAGCGCACCGCCGGGGCGCGCGTCCAGGCGATGGCGGACGCCGAGCCCGATCCGGTGCTGCGCGAGGCGATCGCGCTCCAGGCCTACGAGGAGAGCCGGCATGCGGCGCTGCTCGAGAGCTTGCTCGCCCACTACGGGATCGCGATCCCCGACGGCGGCCCGGAGCGGTCGCGCGACCCAGAGTGGGGCTTCCTCCGGATGGGGTACGGGGAGTGCTTCGATTCGTTCTTCGCCTTCGGCCTCTTCCGCCTCGCCGCCGACTCCGGAATCTTCCCGTCCCCGCTCGTCGCCCGCTTCGACGGCGTGATGCAGGAGGAGGCGCGGCACATCCTGTTCTTCACGAACTGGGTCGCGTACCGGCGCCTCGAGCTACCGTTCCACGCGAAGGCGCGCTTCCTCGTGCGGCGCGGGCTCGGCATCTCGCTCCAGGCGCTCGGTCGCGTGCGGACGGCGCTCCAGCTCCGCGACGCGGACGCGGGCGACGACTTCACAATGCAGGTCCCCGACGCGATCGGCGAGGTGACCCTCCGGACGCTCGCCGAGACGTGTCTCGCCGAGAACGGCCGCCGCCTCGCCCCCTACGACACCCGCCTGCTTCGCCCCCGGCTCGTGCCGCACCTCGTGCGCCAGGCGCTCCGCCTGATGCCGACGGGCCGGAACGGCGCCCGCGCCCACTGAGGCGCGCCGGGACGCCATGCCGGGCCTGACCGACTTCGCGGGCGCGGTCGGGATCGTCACCGGCGCGTCGAGCGGCATCGGCG
>Ga0070741_10005392_pt1 | contig 28490 bp, 21 predicted proteins | sample Coa_R1_4_FD_66440 | JGI IMG/M metagenome (GOLD analysis project Ga0070741, IMG submission 66440) | Surface soil microbial communities from Centralia Pennsylvania, which are recovering from an underground coalmine fire - Coalmine... | ecosystem: Environmental > Terrestrial > Soil > Unclassified ... | reverse complement strand
CGCCGCAAAACGGCCGCGGCCGGCCCGGCAAAAGGTTGCAATATAGAGAAAATGCCGGGCGGTGCCGAAACATTGTCGAAACCATATCCGCTTACCCGCCGCTGGTATCCGAACGGATTCACCCATTCTTACCGGCCTTAACGTTATCAAGCTCGCGACTGGCGGGAACGGGAAAATCGGCCGTTGCCGGCCGTGCGGGTGGGTGCATGAATCTCGACGTAAATACGCTCTTCATGATGACGATTTACGTGGAGGCCATTCTCGGCCTGCTGCTGCTCTTTGCGTGGATTCAGAATTCCACGATTCGCGCCGTCGCCTGGTGGGGTTTCGCCGATCTCACGCGCGCTGTTTCGGTCGTGCTGTTCGGAATGTTCGGCACTATTCCAGACATCATCTCAATCGATTTTGCGAACACGCTGCTCTTCGCGTCCTTCGCCCTGACCTGGACCGGTGCGCGGATTTTCGACGGACGCCGCGCGCGCCCGGTCGGCATCGCGGCCGGCGCGGCGCTCTGGCTTGTCGTCTGCCGTCTGCCGGTGGTTTCCGAAACGGTGGAGCTGCGCGTCCTGCTCAGCTCCGGCATCGTCGCCGCCTACACTTGGCTCACCGCCTACGAATTCTGGCGCGGCCGCAAGGAGCCTCTGGTTTCGCGCTGGCCGGCGATCTTCATGCTTTTCGCCAACGGTTCGTTATTCCTCCTGCGCACGCCGATCGCCCGGCTGTTGCCCTGGTCGCCGACCAAGGAAGTATTCGGCAGCGTCTGGCTCACCGTGCTCAGCTTCGAAGCATTGCTGTTCACCATCGCCATCGCCTTCATCCTGCTCGCCATGGCAAAGGAGCGCACCGAGCTCCGGCACAAGACCGCGGCGATGGTCGATCCGCTGACCGGAATCGCGAACCGCCGCGCGTTCCTGCACGTGGGCACCGAGATGATGAAGCGCCATGCGCTGGAAATCCGGCCCACCGCCGTGCTCCTGATCGACCTCGACCATTTCAAGTCGATCAACGATCGCTTCGGCCATGCCATCGGGGACCGCGTACTTCAGGTCTTCGCGGAAACGGCTTCTATGGCCATCAAGGATGCCGACCTCATCGGCCGTCTCGGCGGCGAGGAATTCGCGGCCGTGCTTGCCGATGCCGACCGCGAGCGGGCGCTGGTCACCGCCGAGCGCATCCGCTCGGCTTTTGCTGCGGCGGCGCGGGAGGTCGACGGCAGGCCGACGGCGGCGACCGTCAGCATCGGCATGGTGATCAACGAAGATCCGACCTTCGATGTCGCGGCGCTTCTGGCGCAGGCGGACCAGGCGCTCTACCACGCCAAGGAGCGGGGACGGAACCGGGTCGAGATCGCATCCCTTGATCTGGTGCGTCCGCGCCGCGACGAGGGCAGGACGCGCGGCGTCGCTGCCATGAGTGCGGCCTAGCGTCTTCAATTCCCAGGTTGAACCGAAAGTCTAGCGGCGGCGGATATTCGGTCGGCGCGGCGCCGCAGCCGGCGTCATCGTGCGCTCGCCTTTGTGGCGGAAGCTGATGCGGCCGCGCTGCAGATCGTAGGGCGACATCTCGACGACAACACGGTCGCCGACGCCGGTGCGGATGCGGAATTTGCGCATTTTCCCGGCGGTATAAGCCAGCACCTCATGGCCGTTGTCGAGGCGGACGCGGAAATTGCCATCCGGCAGGACCTCGGTGACCTCGCCGTCGAATTCGAGAAGCTCTTCCTTCGCCATGCCGCTTTTCCCTTTTCGATTCCAGCTTAGCGCAGGTCTCGAGCGGCGTCAGCCTTTGATTTGCTTTGTGGCCGGTTCGGGTCGCGCATGAAGGTCATGCCGGCGAGATTGTCAGGCTGTTGCCGCCCACCGGGCTCGATCTGCTGTTGAGCGGCCGGCCGACCATTGCGGCGCGGTTTGGTGTGATGACGCCGGGCTTGGCCGTTCGGCGCAACATTAGGACGCCCCGTGCGCCGGTCGGTGGCGGGAATCGTCCTGCGGATCAGCTTCTCGATGCCACGCAGAAAGGACGCTTCCTCCCCGGCGCAGAAGGAAATCGCGGTGCCTGCCGCGCCGGCCCGCGCGGTGCGCCCGATGCGATGGACGTAGCTTTCGGGGATATTGGGCAGATCGTAATTGATCACATGGCTCACGCCGTCGACGTCGATGCCACGTGCCGCGATATCGGTCGCGACCAGGGTGCGAACCTGTCCTTTGCGGAATGACGCTAGCGCCCGCTCGCGTTGGCCTTGCGATTTGTTGCCGTGGATGGCCTCGGCGGCGATGCCGCTTTTGCTCAGAATCCGCACGATTTTGTCGGCACCGTGCTTGGTGCGGGTGAAAACGAGGGCGCGATCGATGGGCTCTGCGCGCAGAATTTCCGCAAGAATTTGCGATTTGGCGCCGTGATCAAGATGGATGACGCGCTGCTCGATGCGCTCTACCGTCGAAGCCACGGGCGTCGCCGCGACCTTTTGCGGATTATTGAGCATCTGCGCCGCGAGTTCCGCGATCTCCCGCGGCATGGTCGCGGAAAACATCAAAGTCTGCCGCCGCGCCGGGGCCTTGGCGACGATTTTGCGGATGTCCTGGATGAATCCCATGTCCAGCATCCGATCGGCTTCGTCGAGGACGAGGGTCTCCACGCCATCAAGCCGCAGGGCGTTCTGCTGCACGAGATCGAGCAGGCGGCCCGGGGTGGCGACGAGAATATCCACGCCGCCGAGCAGCGCCCGCACCTGGCGACCCATGGGGACGCCGCCGATGGCCAACGCCGAGTGCAAGCGGAGGTGCCGGCCATAGGCGCGGCAGCTATCCAAGATTTGACCCGACAATTCGCGCGTGGGGCTGAGCACGAGCGCGCGACAATGTTTTCGCGCCGGACGGCGCGGGTCGCCGGCAAGCCGATGAAGAATCGGCAGCGCGAAAGCGGCAGTCTTGCCGGTGCCGGTCTGCGCGATGCCAACGATGTCGTCGCCGCGAAGCGCAAGCGGAATCGTTTGCGATTGGATCGGGGTCGGGACTGCGTATTTTTCTTCCACGAGCGCGCGAAGAATGGGTTCGGCAAGGCCGAAATCAGCAAAAGTCGTCAATGAAAAATCTTTCCATGAAGCGAAGCGCGCCGGCGCTTTTCTGCCGGCCGCGATGCGCGGGTTAAGACATCCCGCGTGGCTGGGCTGCCGATCATATGCGATTGCGGGAAAATAGGGCCGAAAGCCTGTTATTGGATTTCGTTCACGCGGCCCGTAGCTGGCTCAAAAAGGCCAGTCATTCCAGCAACGGCTTATATGGCACGGCGGCGTGTCGTTTTCAAGGCACAATAAAAACCTGCGCAGCCGAGGCTGCGCAGGCGACGCGAAATGGCGCTGATCAGCAGCCGTCCCAAGTGTCGGCGCACCATTCCTCGCGGAGGTGGTAACGGACGCGCGGATCAGGATCGGAGCCAACATATTGGCCGTTGACGTAGACGTCGTATTCCGGCCGATGCTCGTAGATCGAATAAGGCCGCCCATTCACATAGCCCACTGTGCCGGGAGTGGGGACGACAACCTGTTGCTTGGCCGTCCTATGCGTCTGCGCGGCAAGCGCCGGCAGCGCTAGCGCGACCAGTGAAGCGGCAACGACAGTCGCGGCGGCGATTGGTCTCATTGCATGGTTCCTCGGTGTGACGGTCGCGCCCAAACGATAACGCTCAGATCAATGGGAAGTTGCGGCCTTTATAGCGCGTTTGCGCCAATACGCGAACAAAAATGTCTACGCTCGGCCAACGCCGATCCCGCGCTGGATGTCGTCCGCCTTGAAGCCGATCGCTTCCGCCGCGCGCACGCCGGGCAGGATGACCACATCGTACAGCTCATCGATTTTGGGCTCGAAGCGCAACCACTCAGCCACATTACTGGTGTCGACATTGACGACCAGCGGCCCGCAACGCGGCGCGATGGCGGTGATGTTCCGACGATCGAAAAAGACAGTCGCGGCGCTTCAGGGGCACTGAGCCGATTTTTCTCTTAGCTGGCACGGCAGAAAGGTGGCTCCCCGGGCCGGATTCGAACCAGCGACCAACCGGTTAACAGCCGGTTGCTCTACCACTGAGCTACCGGGGAACGGCGCGCGGCAGGCGACGCAGCGCGTATAACAAACGCCGGCCGATTTGGAAAGTTGGAGGCCACGGCCGGAATTGAACCGGCGTACCCGGTTTTGCAGACCGGTGCGTAACCACTCCGCCACGTGGCCATCGGTGGAATTAGGCGTGAAAGTCCGCTGTTTTCGCGCCCATCGACAAGATCTCGCTATACAGGAGCGCTGTTCCGGGAGCAACGCCCTAGCGTTTGGGTAAGCGAGCGTTCGGGTCCGGTCTACCGCGCAGCTTGCGTTTTATGCCCGCTTGCCGCAAAACCCCGGCGCGCCGGCCGGCGCCAATCGAGGCCTTGCATGATCGATTTTAGCAAAGCGCGCCGCATGATGGTGGACGGGCAGATACGCCCGAACGACGTCACCGATCTCCGCATCATCGGCGCCATGCTGGACGTCCCGCGAGAACGTTTCGTGCCGCCGGAAAGTGTCGAAATCAGCTATCTCGATTTGGATATCTCCGTGTCGTCCATCGCTGGCGGCGGCCGCCGGCGAATGCTGAAGCCGATGATGCTGGCGAAGCTCATTCAGGCGGCCGAAATTCAGGAGCACGATGCTGTGCTCGATATCGGCTGCACCACCGGGTACAGCACCGCGATCCTTGCGCGGCTGGCGCATTCAGTGATCGCGCTCGAAGAGGATGGGTCGCTCGCCTCCCGGGCGCGTCAGCTTCTGGCCGATATGGGCGAGAAGAATGTCTCCGTTGTCACCGGCCCGCTGATGGCAGGCTGGGCGCCGCACTCGCCTTACGATGTGATCGTGCTGGAAGGGGCTACTGAGGTTGAGCCGCGGACTCTTTTTCCGCAATTGAAGGAGGGCGGACGGCTCGTCTGCGTTCGTTCGGGAACTGCGGCGGGGAAGGCCATGCTTTACCGCCGCGCTGGTGGAGAAGTCAGCGGTTGGCCCATTTTCGACGCCAATGCGCCGGTCTTACCCGGTTTTATTGCTGCGCCCGCATTCGTTTTTTGACCATTCGGTGTGGCGCAGAAGCGGCAACTGCGATCTTTTTTACTGGGAAAGCGCCGGCCTAGGGTTCCAAGCGGGCCCTGGAAGCCGCTATTGTATGGCCAATTTAGGTGGGGCCGCAGTCATTTACGGCGGCGTTGGTCCGTGGTGGAGTGCGGCATGAGGGGGCACTGGGGCAGGGGGGTTGGTTTAAACGCCGCTGCGGCGGCAGCCTATCTTGCCGTCCTCTGCGCCGGCGATTGCGCCTCCGCCGAAAGCATCCACGAAGCCCTTGTCCAGGCCTATCAGAACAACCCGCAGCTCAACGCCCAGCGCGCCCAGGTTCGCGCCACCGATGAGGGCGTGCCGCAAGCGCTGTCTGGCTACCGTCCGAAATTGAGCGTAAGCGCGAGCGCGGAAGTCGAAGAGCTGCAACAAAAATCACTTTCCAGCACCACGCATACGATCAGCGAGTCGAAGGGCCTGATTTACCCCTACTCCTTGAGCGCCACCGCGTCGCAGACTCTTTTCAACGGATTCCAAACCGGCAATAAGGTGCGCGCAGCCGAATCCCAGATCTCGTCGGCGCGTGAGGGGCTGCGCGTGCTGGAGCAGACCATCCTGCTCAACGCCGCCACCGTCTACATGGACATGCTGCGCGATTCCGCGATCGTCGAAGTGCAGCGGAGCAACGTCAACGTTCTGACCGAAACGCTAAAGCAAACGCAGGACCGGTTTAACGCGGGCGAGGTGACGCGTACGGACGTGGCGCAGGCCGAAGCGCAACTCGCCGCCGGCCGATTCCAGCTGCTCACCGCCGAATCCAATCTGAATACGACGCGATCCAATTATCGCCGCGTCATCGGCCAGGATCCCGGCAAGCTCAGCCCCGGATCGCCGGTCGACCGCTTTGCCCCACGCACACTCGGGCTGGCCGTTGACGAGGGCTTGCAGGAAAATCCCAACGTCACCGCCGCCATGTACGGAATCGACGTGGCTTATCTGCAATTGAAAATAAATGAAGGCGCACTTTATCCCACCATCGTCGTATCGGGCACCGCTCAGAAAACCTGGAACTCATCGCTGTCCACGATCGAGCAGACGCAATATTCCGGCACCGCCACCTTTACGATGCCGATTTATCAGGGCGGCAGCGAATATTCGCTGATCCGCCAGTCGAAAGAGACGCTGACGCAGCAACGGCTGGTGCTGGAGCAAACCCGCGATCAAATCCGCCAGGCCATCGTGCAGGCTTGGGGTCAGGTTCAGGCCACCAAGGCGCAAATCGAATCGGCGCAGGCGCAGGTTCGCTCCAGCGAGACGGCGCTCAATGGCGTGCGCGAAGAGGCGCGGGTGGGCCAGCGTACGACGCTTGACGTTCTCAACGCGCAGCAGGCGTTGGTGAATGCGCGCGTCTCGTTGGTCACGGCGCAGCACGACCGCGTTGTCGCCTCCTATAATCTGCTCAGCGCCGTCGGGCGGCTCTCGCCTGAAATCCTTGGGCTTCCCACTCCGATCTATGACCCGCGCGTGCATTACTATCAGGTGCGCGACAGCTGGGCCGGGATGCGCACGCCCGACGGAAAATAGCGCCAAACGGCAATCTCGCAGCAGGGCTCCGCCATTTCCACAGGCGAACAAATGCGGCGGCATCCATTCACGCCGCGCTCGCATCGGGCCTGCCGATGCGGATAATCTAAGCCGGACAAGCGATTCGCCGGGGCGTGCCCGGCGAGCCATTGGGCGCAACGGGGACTTGCTCATGACCCAGGCTGCGAAGGCTCAGGAGCCCTCGATGGAGGAGATTCTGGCCTCCATTCGCCGGATTATCGCCGACGACGAAGGTAAACCCAAGCCGGCGGAGCCACCAAAGCCGGCCGCGGCCTCGGCGTCGGCCGCTGTGCCATCCAGGCCGGCACCCGCTCCCGCTTCACCGTCGCCTCCGGCACCCGGCCCGATGAATCAGGACGACATCGACTCTATGCTCGCGGGGCTCGACGCACCGCCGAGCAAACCCAATGGCAAGATGTCCAACAAGACCGACGTGCTGGAGTTGACGGAATCGATGGCGGCGTCCAGTGAGCCACCGGTCTTCCGCACTGTCGAAAGCCACGCGGACGTGTTTTTCACGGAAGCCGACGAACAGCAGCAGCTATCGGAAGGCGTCGCGGACGCCGGCGAGCAGCAACAAACCATGATGACCTCCGCGGAGCTCCCCCTGATTTCCTCATCGACGCGGGCCGCGGTCGATTCCGCGTTCAATAGCCTGGCGCATACCGTGCTGGCGCAGAATGCCCGCACGCTTGAGGATCTGGTTAAGGAAATGATGCGGCCGATGCTCAAGGCGTGGCTTGACGACAATCTGCCGGGCCTTGTCGAGCGCGTGGTCAGGGCCGAAATCGAGCGCGTTTCGCGCGGCCGCGGTTAGGCTGCGCTCGCCTCGCTGGAATCAGCCTGGCGTTGACTTCCCGGGGCCTGCCGGGCTTTCTACCGCCTCAGCCGATCCCCAAGTGATATGCCGATGATCGAGAAGACTTTTCAGCCCTCCGATGTCGAGGGCCGCATTTATGCCGTTTGGGAAGCCTCCGGTGCGTTCCGCGCCGGGCGTCCTGAGCGCCGCCATGCCGAGCCCTACTGCATCGTCATTCCGCCACCGAATGTCACTGGCTCGCTGCATGTGGGCCATGCCCTCGATAATACATTGCAGGACATTCTCGTGCGTTATCAGCGCATGCGCGGCAAGGACGTGCTCTGGCAGCCGGGCACCGATCATGCCGGCATCGCGACGCAGATGGTGGTGGAGCGTCAGCTCATCGAACGGCAAGAGCCCGGTCGCCGCGCCATGGGGCGCGAGGCTTTTGTCAGGCGCGTTTGGGAATGGAAAGAGGAGTCGGGCGGCACCATCATCCGTCAGCTCAAGCGGCTCGGCGCCTCCTGCGACTGGTCGCGCGAACGCTTCACCATGGACGCGGGACTCTCGCGTGCGGTGATCAAGGTTTTCGTCGAGCTTTATCGCGAGGGGCTGATCTACCGCGACAAGCGGCTGGTCAATTGGGACCCCAAATTGCTCACCGGCATATCTGATCTAGAGGTTGAGCAGATCGAAATAAGTGGCCATTTATGGCACTTGAAATATCCTATAGAAGGCATTGAAAACAATTATATAATCGTTGCCACAACCCGGCCTGAGACAATGCTTGGGGATGTTGCCGTCGCCGTCCATCCGGAGAACGACCGGCTCAAGCATCTGATTGGCAAAACGGCTGTGCTGCCGCTGGTCGGCCGCCGCATCCCGATCATCGCCGACGACTACGCCGATCCGGAAAAAGGCACCGGCGCAGTGAAAATCACGCCGGCGCATGACTTCAATGACTTCGACGTGGGGCGCCGCCATGGGTTGCCTCTGATCAGCGTGCTGACGGCGGAAGCCAAGCTCGACCTCGCCGGCAATCCTGCGTTCATGGCGGGGCTCAAACCGTCGGACGAACTTGATGCAACGCTTGCCATGCACGGCATGGATCGCTTCGCGGCGCGCAAGAAGATCGTCGAGCGGCTGGATGCGCTCGGCCTGGTCGACAAGATTGAGCCCTACAAGCACACGGTGCCGCATGGTGACCGATCCGGCGCGGTCATCGAGCCCTTTCTCACCGACCAATGGTACGTCGACGCCAAGACTTTGGCGCAGCCCGCGATCGAAGCCGTTCGCCAAGGCGGCACCGTCTTCGTGCCGAAGAATTGGGAAAGAACCTTTTTTGAATGGATGGAAAATATCCAGCCGTGGTGCATTTCGCGTCAGCTCTGGTGGGGGCATCAGATTCCCGCCTGGTATGGACCGGACGGCAAGATTTTCGTCGCCGAGAACGAGGACGAGGTCGTTGCCGAGGCGCTGGCGCATTACACGGATATCGAGGAGATCACCGTCCAGGACGGCCACGACATTGCCGCCGATCCGCAACGGCGCGCGCAATTCCTCAACGGCTATCTCACCCGCGACGAGGACGTGCTCGATACCTGGTTCTCCTCGGCGCTGTGGCCGTTCTCGACGCTGGGCTGGCCCGACGATACGCCGGAGCTGAAGCGCTATTACCCGACCAGCGTGCTCGTCACCGGCTTCGACATCATCTTTTTCTGGGTGGCGCGGATGATGATGATGGCGTTGCATTTCATGCCCGACGTTCCGTTCCGTACGGTCTACCTGCACGGCCTCGTCAGCGACGAGCGCGGGCAGAAAATGTCGAAGTCCAAGGGCAATACTATCGATCCGCTGGAGCTGATCGAGGAATACGGCGCCGACGCACTTCGCTTTACGCTGGCCGCCATGACCTCGCAGGCGCGCCGCGACGTCAAACTCTCGGCCAAGCTGGTCGAGGGTTACCGCAATTTCGCGACCAAGCTGTGGAACGCCGCCCGCTTCGCCGAGATGAACGGCTGCGCGCGCGACGCCGAGTTCGACCCGCGCGCGGCCAAAGAGACGCTCAATCGCTGGATCATTCACGAGACGGCAAAGGCCGGGCGCGAGGTGACCGCCGCGCTCGATGGCTATCGCTTTAACGACGCTGCGGCGGCGGTCTATCGCTTCGTCTGGAACGTGTTCTGCGACTGGTATCTGGAACTGTCGAAGCCGGTGTTAACCGGCCCCGACGGCGCCGCCAAGGAGGAGACGCGGGCCACCGCAGCCTGGGCGCTGGATGAGATCCTCAAGCTGCTGCATCCCTTCATGCCGTTCGTCACCGAAGAGCTGTGGCGCGTCACCGGCGAGCAGCGAGCGCCGCGCCACCATCTGCTGCTGATCGAGGCCTGGCCGCAGCACGACGGGCTGGAAGATGCCGCCGCCGAAGCCGAGATCGGTTGGGTGATCGACCTTGTCACTGCCATCCGTTCCGTGCGCGCGGAAATGAATGTGCCGCCGGCCACGCAAATTCCGCTGCTACTCGCCGGTGCCTCCGCCGACACGAAGGCACGGGGCCAGCGCTGGGCGGAATTCATCAAGCGCCTGGCGCGGCTTTCCGCGATCGGCTTCGCCGACGCGGCACCCGCCGGCTCGGTGCAGCTTGTCGTGCGCGGCGAAGTGGCGGCGTTGCCGCTCAAGGGCGTGATCGACCTCGACGCCGAGCGTAAACGCCTGGAAAAGGAAATGGCCAAGGTCGAGGCGGACATCGCCCGCGTCAATGCCAAGCTGGCGAATGTCGATTTCATCGCGCGCGCGCCGGAGGATGTGGTCGAGGGTGAGCGGGAGAAGCGCGGCGAGGCGGAAGGCCGCCGCGCCAAGATCCTCGAGGCGCTGGAGCGGCTGAAGGGAGCGGCGTAGCCGTTGGATTATCTGAACGGCTTGCTGAGAAATCGCGAGCCCTTGAGCCCGTAGCGCCAGGGCATGTCCGCCGCCTTGGTGATGCCGATGCGCCGGCCCGTCACGATCTCGACGTCACCGGTTCGCGCGCGCAACTCGAACGGCGGCTTGTCCAGCGGCAAGCCATTATGCCGCGCGCGGGTGATTCCTAAGGCTTCGCCGAGTTTTCCCGGACCGGAGCAGAGCCGGCGCTCATCGGCAACATCACGGCGCCGTCGCATCACGGCGATGCCTTGCGTCGGCTCCAGCGCGCGGATGAGCACGGCGCTGGCGCTGCCTTCTTCCTCGCACACGAAGTTGAGACACCAGTGGATGCCATAGGAGCGGTAGACATAGGCGAAGCCGGGCGGGCCGAACATCACCGCGTTGCGCTCGGTGCGTCCGCCGTAGGAATGCGCCGCCGGGTCGGTGTGGTGATAGGCCTCGACCTCGACTATGGCCCCGCCGGCGCCATCGACCAGCAAGGTCGCGCCAATGAGATCGGGCGCCACTTTGTGGACGCTGCGATCAAAGAAAGCGCGGCGAATTAAAGGAGGCTTCGGCATTGCAGTGATTCAAAGTACCGGAGAGTCAGGGCCGGTCCTTCTACATCTTTTCAATCGGGCAAACGGGGATGCGTTTCGGCAGGGGCTTCCTGCGGTCTATCTCACGTAGGAAACGCGCACCGAGCCCCAATGCTTTCCGAACACGCGAATGGGCGCCGCGATCGGGCGAAGCAGCTGCGTTTTCCCCTCGTATTCGCGACTATATTGCTGGATCAAATAAGGCCGCGTGTTGCGTGCGGCGGCGAGCCGCTTGGGGTCGTTGTAAATGCGGCGGTTACGGCAGTTCACTGCGTTCCATTCGGGGTCGTTCGGCCGCTGCGGTTGGGAATGACCTGGACGGTGGACGGGAATATAGCCATTGCGGTCGATCGCAACGCATAGAATTGTCCTGTAATCCGTCTCGGTCCGCGGATAGAGGATGGGCGGCAGGATTTTTTCCATCAGATCGAGGAAGCGGGTGCGGTATTGCACCGGATTGGTGCCTTCAATCGGTATGTAATTATTGTCGAACAGATCTTCGAATGTAATCTGCTTGCTCGAAACCGCTTCCTCAAACGCCGCCGAAACCTCCGCCGCCGCGGCGATGGCCCGCTCCACGGGTTCCCTGTTTTCCTCGCGGATGGCTTCGAGCTTGGCGTGCACCGCGCCAAGCAGAGTTGGATCAAGGCGCGTAAAGGCCAGATGCAGCCCGCGCGATGAACGATTGACGACACGCACCTCGGTGGATCCAATTTCGGCGATCGTCGCCTGGGCGGTCGCGCCGACGGTGATCCGGTCGGCATCGCTTGTCTTCATCAGCGTGCCGCCGTCGGATAAATCGACGCACCTGCCGTGGACGCTGCGGCCGGCCTGCACAATCGTGATGCCTAAGTCGCATGGCAGCCGGTCATAGCGGCGGCGGTCGCCGATTTCCGTCTGCCGAAGCAGGATTACGAAGCGCGTCTTCAATTCAGACATCAGCTCGACAACGTTCTGGCTGGCGTGGTCCACGGCGCCGCTGCGGCTGGCCGCTTCCGCCGCCGCTTTTTCGATGTCGATCACGCCGTCGGCAACGTTGGCGACGAAGCGGGAGGATTGCGCCGCATTGCTTGCAAGATTGTTGGTGGTTGCCGTCTGCTGCATCGCCGCGTCCGCCACCGCGTCGAACACCGGCCGGATCGATTCCATGACCTCAGTGATGCGTTTGACGGCGGAAACTGATTTCGCCGTGACATCCTGCAGCTTAGCGATCTTCTGCGCGATCTCGTCCGTTGCCTTCTGGGTCTGCACAGAGAGGGCCTTCACCTCCTCGGCGACCACGGCGAAGCCGCGACCGGCTTGGCCGGCGCGGGCGGCCTCAATCTTGGCATTGAGGGCCAGCAGGTTGGTCTGCTTGGCGATGGCGGCGATCAAATTCACCACGTCGCCGATCTCGCCCGAGGACGACTTCAAGCCGTCGAGGCTGTGCGTGGCGTCGCCGGCCACTCGGTGCGCCTCGTCGGCCAGCCCCCCGGCTTCGTTCACCTGGCGGCTGATCTCACTGGAAGAGGCCGCGAATTCTTCGGTGGCGACGGCAAGCTGGGAAGCGTCCTCCTTGGCGCCGCGGGAAAGGCCGGCGAGCTGCTCGCTGCGCTGGCGGATGGCATCAAGCGCCTTCACCGAGGCGGTAGTGCCGTCGTGGACCGAATTGGCGACGGCCTGCACCGCACGGATCATGGCAACCAGGTCGGCTTCCAAGAGACCAATCGTTTCCCGGATGTCATCGAGGCGCGGCGCCGGTACTGCCGGCTCTGCCTCAGGCAAGGAGGGCGGCGCTTCGACGACGGGAAGCCGCGAGGCGGTGTCCTTGGCCTTGGTTTGGGTGAAGCGGTCTAAGATGTCCTGGAGCATACGAGCCCAATGGCGCCGGGCGACGCCGCCGCAAGCCGGCGGCGTGAACGGGGCCGGCCCCGAAACCAGACCAGCCCGCCTATCCGAGGGTGCCAGCCAATCCTTTCAAGAAACTAAAGGGCGCGGTGGCCTTTCCGGGCTGCCTGTGTCTCCTTCGCAACACCATTTAGAAGTTTGAAGGGACTGCCCTGCAGAATGTTGGCCGCGCCGCGATTTAGCCACACCATTCAACGAGATCGGGAGCCCCGCCGAGCGGGCGCGGCGTTCCGAGAAGACGCCGGCGACTTGGCCGAGGGCGGGGGCCTGGGAAACTGATGGACGCAAAGACCGATCTGAAAGCTAAGCTGCCGAGCCGTCACGTTACCGAAGGCCCCGAACGCGCTCCGCATCGGTCCTATTACTATGCCATGGGTCTGACCGGGGCGCAGATCCATCAGCCCTTCGTCGGCGTCGCAAGCTGCTGGAACGAAGCGGCTCCCTGCAACATCGCGCTGATGCGCCAAGCCCAGGCGGTGAAGAAGGGCGTCGCGGCCGCCGGCGGCACGCCGCGCGAATTCTGCACGATCACAGTGACCGACGGCATCGCCATGGGGCACGAGGGCATGAAGTCCTCCCTGCCGTCCCGCGAAGTCATCGCCGACTCCGTCGAATTGACCATGCGCGGCCACGCCTATGATGCCCTCGTCGGCATTGCCGGCTGCGACAAGTCGCTGCCGGGCATGATGATGGCGATGTGCCGCCTTAACGTGCCTTCAATCTTCATCTATGGCGGCTCGATCTTGCCGGGCTCCTTCAAGGGGAAGCCGGTCACGGTGCAGGATGTTTTCGAGGCCGTCGGCAAGCACTCGGTCGGTTCGATGTCGGATGCGGATCTCGAGGCGCTGGAGCAGGTCGCTTGTCCCTCCGCCGGAGCCTGCGGCGCGCAATTCACCGCTAACACAATGGCCACGGTGTCCGAGGCCATCGGCTTGGCGCTTCCTTATTCCGCAGGCGCGCCGGCACCCTATGAAATCCGCGACTCCTTCTGCATGACCGCCGGCGAGCAGATCATGAGTTTGATCGCGGCTGGTATTCGCCCGCGCGATATCGTCACGCGGAAGGCCCTGGAGAATGCCGCGGCAGTCGTGGCCGCTTCCGGCGGCTCGACCAATGCCGCGTTGCATCTGCCGGCCATCGCGCATGAGTGCGGGATCAAGTTCGACCTTTTCGATGTCGCCGAGGTTATGCGGCGCACGCCCTATATCGCCGATCTCAAACCCAGCGGCCGCTATGTCGCCAAGGACATGTTCGAGGCAGGCGGCGTGCCACTCTTGATGAAGACCCTCCTTGACCACGGCCATATGCATGGCGACTGCTTGACGGTGACCGGTCGAACGTTGGCCGAAAATCTCAAATACGTGAAATGGAATCCGGATCAGGACGTGGTGCATCCGGCAAACAAGCCACTGAACCCCACCGGCGGCGTCGTCGGCCTGAAAGGCAATCTGGCGCCCGAGGGCGCCATCGTCAAAGTCGCCGGCATGTCGGGATTGAAATTCTCCGGACCGGCTCGATGCTTCGACGGCGAGGAAGCCTGTTTCGAGGCGGTCACGCACAAGAAATATCGCGAAGGCGACGTGCTGGTCATTCGCTACGAAGGCCCGCGCGGCGGCCCCGGGATGCGCGAAATGCTGGCCACCACGGCCGCGCTCTACGGGCAGGGCATGGGCAACAAGGTCGCGCTCATCACCGACGGGCGCTTTTCCGGCGCGACGCGCGGCTTTTGCGTCGGCCATGTCGGACCCGAGGCTGCGGTTGGCGGACCGATCGCGCTCGTTCGCGATGGCGACATCATCGAACTCGACGCTGAAGCCGGAACTCTCAGTGTCAAAATCTCGCCCGAAGAATTTGATAAGCGCAAACGCGAGTGGAAGCCGCGCGAGGATCAATTCACCTCCGGCTATCTATGGAAGTACGCGCAGCAGGTCGGATCGGCGCTCAACGGTGCCGTGACCCATCCGGGCGGCTCGGCCGAGAAGCGGTGTTATGCGGATATCTAGCCTGGCCGTTGCAGTGACGATCGGCGTCCTCATGGCGACAAGCTCGACCATGGGCTTCGACGGCACGCATGCACCAAATACGCCGCTGTCGCCGCGCGAGGCGTTCCGCGACGGCACGCTCGCGCTCAAGATCGGTCAAACCGCCAAAGCCGTGACGTCGCTGCAATACGCCGCCGAAAATGGCCACGCGATCGCCCAATGGAAGCTCGGGCGCATGTATGCCGAAGGCGACGGCGTCCCGCACGACGATCTGCGCGCTTTCAAATATTTTCAGCAGGTTGTCATCGACCATGGCGATGACAATCCGAGTCAGCCGCAAGCCCGCTTCGTCGCCAATGCCTATGTCGAACTCGGCGAATATTACCGCGACGGGATTCCCAATTCGCCGGTCAAAGCCGACCCGGCACATGCGCGCGACATGTTTGCCTATGCCGCGTCGTATTTCGGCGATCCCGATGCCCAATATAATCTTGGACGGCTTTACCTGAGCGGCACAGGGACGCGCCGCGATACGCGGCAGGCCGCGCGCTGGTTCCTGCTCGCCGCCAACAAAGGCCATTACGAGGCTCAGGCCGTGCTCGGGCGCATCCTCTTCAAGGGCGAAGACATGCCGCGGCAACGCGCGCTCGGTTTAATGTGGCTAACGCTAGCCAGTGACGGCTGCGCCGGGCAGGTGCAGTGGATTGCGGACGCCCGCAAGGCGGCATTCGATCAGGCAACTGAAGACGAGCGCGAAATGGCGCTCATGCTGATCAAACGGCGGATCAACGAAGGCCGCCCGTGGTGACCGCTAGCGGCGCTTGATCGCCAAATCGACGAAGACGGGAACGTGATCGGACGGCCGCTCCCAGGCGCGCACGTGGCGATCGATGGTGACCGCCTGCAGGCGATCGGCGGCGCGCGCCGACAGCAACAAATGGTCGATGCGGATGCCGTTGTTCTTCTGCCAGGCTCCGGCCTGGTAATCCCAGAAGGTATAGAGGCCGGCCTCGTCGCTGGCCGCACGTAGCGCATCGGTGAAACCCAGATTGAGCAGGGCCCGAAATTTTTCTCGGGTTTGCGGCAGGAAAAGCGCGTCGGTTGTCCAGGCTGCCGGATTGGAAACATCGACTTCGGCCGGGATGACATTAAAATCGCCGGCAAGGACGAGTGGCTCCTCAAGTTGAAGTCGCTCATGTGAATAAGCAAGAAGCCTATTCATCCAATTGATCTTGTATAGGTACTTGTCCGTGTCTGGAGGGTTGCCATTGGGCAGATACAGACAGGCGATGCGCAAGACGCCGGCGTCTGTCGAGACCAGCCCCTCGAGAAAACGTGCCTGCACGTCGCTGCCGTCGCCGATCAAGCCCGGATTGATTTCGTCGAGCGGGAACTTCGAAAGAATGGCGACGCCGTTGAGCGCCTTTTGGCCGTGGACCGCGACGTTATAGCCAAGCGCCTCAAATGCTTCGCGGGGAAAGGCCTCGTCCGGGCATTTCGTTTCTTGCAGGCAAAGGATATCCGGCTGACGCGCCTGCAGCCACGCGGTGACGTTGTCGGCGCGTTGCTTGATCGAATTTACGTTCCAAGTGGCGATACGCATGCCGAATCCGCCGCCTAATTCGAAGCTTTTCCACGGGAAACGCAGCAAAATTACATTACATTAATGCCCCGCTGCCAGATGTGTTTTTTAGGTGATCGTGCTAGAAGGCATGCTTTTACCGCGCCGTTTGATTGCGGCGGGACCTGGGTGGAGCAGATTTATGCGGGGCGTGGATTGGCCTCGTGTGCTACGAGCCTTGGAGCGGCGAACACTGATCGCCGGGGGCGCCATCGCGCTCGCAGCGCTGGCGCTGCTGTGGATCCTGTCCGGATTCTGGGGCCCCGGCGGAGCCGCGGCGCAGTCTAAACGCGGCAACGGCCGCGGCGACGTCGCCGTGGAAGTCGCAACAGCCACGAAGAAACGTGTTCCATTGCAGAGCGAAGCACTCGGCACCGTCACGCCCATGGCCAGCGTCGCGATCAAGTCGCGCGTGGATACCGAAATCGTCGGCGTTCATTTCAACGACGGCGCTTACGTTAACAAGGGCGATCTCCTGTTCACGCTCGACAGCCGCTTGCTCGAGGCGCAATTGCGCGAAAAGCAAGGCACGTTGGCGCGGGATTCCGCGTCGCTCGCTGGCGCCGAACGCGACATGAAACGCTACAGCGAACTGTTCGCCAAAGGCGCCACCACTCAAACCAATCTCGACAATGCCACGACCCAGACCAACGTCTTGCGCGCGCAAACGGCCGCCGACCAATCCGCCATCGATGAATTGGAGGTGCAGATCAGCTATTGCACGATCCGGGCGCCGATCTCCGGACGCGTGAGCATGGCGGCGGTAAAGGTGGGCAATCTGGTTCGCGCCGCCGATCAGACGCCGCTTGCCACCATCATTCAATCGGCGCCGGTTTATGTCTCCTTCGGCGTGCCGCAGCGGTATCTGCCCGACCTCAGGGAAGCGATCGGAGCAAGCACGGCCACAGTCGAGGCCTCGATCCCCGGGGACAAGCGCAAGGCCTCGGGTCAGGTCTCGATGATTGAGAACACCGTTGACCCCGCCACGGGCACGGTGACGGTGCGCGCCACGATGCCCAATGCCGACCAGATTTTGTGGCCGGGCAGTTTGGTTTCGGTGAAGCTGACCTATCGGATGGAAGAAGCGATCGCCGTGCCGACCGCCGCCGTACAGTACGGCCAGTCCGGGCCGTTTGTCTTCGTCGTGAAGGATCGGACGGCGATGGTGCAGCCGGTCACCGTCGAGCGGACCGTCGAGGGCGAAAGTGTCATCACCAAAGGATTGAACGGTGGCGAAGCAGTGGTGATTACCGGGCACCTTTTGCTGTCTAACGGCAGCCGGGTGACCGTGCGGCAGCCGAAGGCGGGCGCCTGATGGGCATTTCCGAGCTTTGCATCCGCAGGCCGGTCTTCACCTCGCTGGTGACGATGACGATCATCGTGTTCGGCATCTTCGCCTATCGGCTGCTGCCGGTGGCGGCGCTGCCCGACGTCGATTTTCCGACTATCACCATCAACGCAAATCTTTCGGGCGCGAGTCCGGAGACGATGGCGGCTTCGGTCGCCTCGGTGATCGAGCGCGAGCTTTCGACCATTCCGGGCATCCGCTCGATCACCTCGATTTCGGCTTTGGGCCGCACTCAGATTACCATTCAGTTCGATCTCAATCGTAACATCGACGGTGCCGCGCTTGATGTGCAGTCGGCGCTGTCTCAGGCCAACCGGCATTTGCCGCCGGAGATGACAAGTCCTCCCGGCTTCCGCAAGGTCAATCCCGGCGAATTTTCCATCATTCTGGTGAGCCTGGTGTCACCGACGCTGCCGCTGTCGACGGTGAACGACTACGCGGAAAACGTGCTGGCGCAGCAGATTTCCCAACTTCCCGGCGTCGCCCAGGTCGACGTCAACGGCGAACAGAAATTCGCTGTGCGCGTGCAAGTGGACCCGGTCGCCGCCGCGGCGCGCAATATCTCGCTCGACGAAATCCGCCAGGTCATCGCCAAGACGAACTCCAATTCTCCGGTCGGGACCATCTATGGCGATAAGCAAAATGTGACCCTGGTGGCGACCGGCGCCATGCGCCACGCCGAGGAATACCGCCACGTCGTCGTTGCCTATCGCAATGGGGCCCCGGTGAAACTCGACGAGATCGCCCATGTCATCGATGGGGTGGAAAAAGAGCAATCGGCGAGCTGGTTCAATAGAGAACGTGGCATCGTACTCGGCGTTCAGAAGCAGCCGGGCGCCAATACGATCGCGGTTGTCGACGAGATCAAGGCGCGCCTTCCCAGCTACCGGGAGCAGATTCCGCCCGCCATTCGCCTCGAGGTGCTCGCCGACCGCTCGATTTCGATCCGCGATTCCGTGCACGACGTGCGCACCACGCTGCTGATCGCGGTGGCGCTGGTCATTCTGGTGATTTTTCTCTTCCTCCGGTCACTCCCGGCGACCATTATCCCGGCGCTCGCCGTGCCAGTTTCGCTGATTGGCACCTGCTCGCTGATGTACGCCTTCGGCTTCTCCATCAACAACATGACGCTGCTGGCGTTGACGTTGTCCGTGGGGTTTGTGGTGGACGATGCCATCGTCATGCTCGAGAACATCGTCCGTCACATTGAGAGCGGCATGAGGCCGTTCGAGGCGGCGCTGAAGGGCTCGCGCGAGATCGGCTTTACCATTATCTCCATCACCTTCGCCTTGGTGGCTGTGTTCATCCCTGTGCTGTTGATGGGCGGCATGCTTGGCCGTATCTTCCGGGAATTCTCCGTCACCGTCGCGATCGCGATCATAATTTCAGGATTCGTGTCGCTGACGCTGACGCCGATGCTCTGCGCGCGCGTGCTGCGCCATCACGCGCCGGATGAAAAGCACGCGTGGATCCTGCACAAATTCGAGGATGCCTTCAACGCAACGCTTCGCGGTTACGAATCGTCGCTTGACTGGGTGCTGCGCGGAAAGGCGATGGTGCTCGGCGTGACTCTGGCGACACTCGTCGGCGTCGGCCTGATTTACTACTATATCCCCAAGGGCTTCTTTCCGCCGGAGGATACCGGCTTTCTCTCGGGCAGCACTGAAGGCAATCCCGACATCGCCTACCCAGAGATGGTCAAGCTGCAGAAGCAGCTTGTCGATATCGTCCTGCAGGATCCGGCGGTGGCCTATCTGAACTCGCGCGTCGGGCCTACAGGCGCCAACGCCGCGGCCAATTCCGGCCGTATGTTCATTGCATTGAAGCCCCGAAATGAGCGCAAAGACAGCTCGACTGAAGTCATTCAGCGCTTACGCCGTACCGCCAACACGATTCCGGGCATCAAGGTGACGTTTCAAAACGTCCAAAATCTGAACATCACGGGGCGCCCGTCGAAGAGCCAGTATCAATACACCCTGCAATCGAGTGACACCGCCGCGCTCTACAAGATCGCACCGGAAATACAGGCGAAGATCGCGCAAGTCGACGGCATCAACGATGTCGAAAGCGATCTGCAGATCAAGAGCCCGCAGATGTCGGTGGAGATCGACCGCGAGCGGGCCGCGGTCTATGGCATTTCCATCGACCAGATCCGCCAGGAAATGTACAACGCTTTCGGCGAGCGGCAGGTGGCGACGATCTATACGCCCGACGACGATTATGCCGTTATCCTGGAAACAAAGCCGGAATTCCGCGCCGATACTTCGGCGCTGGACCGCACTTACATCAAAACCTCGGGCGGCCAATCCATCCCGCTTGCAGCGGTTACGCATATCCACCCCAGCGTCGGTCCGCTTCTAGTCAACCACCAAGCTGCGCAGCCGGCGGTGACGATTTCCTTCAACCTCGCGCCTGGTTATGCTCTCGGCACCGCAGTCGACGCCATCCATGAGATCGAGCGCGAGGCTAATCTTCCGGCCGACATTTCAACCGGATTTCAGGGCACCGCGCAGGTTTTCCAGGATTCACTCAAGGGCCAATTCATATTGGTCCTGGCCGCGATTTTCGCGTCCTATGTGCTGCTCGGCATTCTCTACGAAAGCTTCATTCATCCAATCACCATTATCTCCGGTCTGCCTTCGGCCGGCGTGGGCGCCTTGCTCACGCTGATGGCCTTCAGGATGGACCTTTCGGTGATCGCCATGATCGGCGTGATCATGCTCGTCGGCATCGTGAAGAAGAACGCGATCATGATGATCGACTTCGCCATCGAGCGCCGCCGCATCGGGCTGAGCGCCGAAGCCGCCATCCGGGAAGCTGCGCTGTTGCGCTATCGGCCGATTATGATGACGACCTTCGCCGCAATCTTCGGCGCGCTGCCGATTGCGATGGGCTGGGGCGCAGGCGCGGAGTTGCGCCAGCCGCTCGGCATCGCAGTTGTCGGCGGCCTCTGCTTGTCGCAGCTCCTGACCCTCTACATCACGCCCGTGGTCTACATCTATCTCGACCGCTTTGACCGCCGCCTCAAGCGGCATCTCGAGCCGCCCAGGGATGAACTGACCGAGGAAATCGAACCGCCGACACAGGTGGCCGCCGAATAATTTCCAGGGAACGGCGGTGCATTGCGCCCCTGATCGAGGCCGAATAGCATTGCCGCCGCAGCGGGAGCGTGCCGGCAAGGGCGACTCCCGGCGGAAAAGCAAACGCGGCGAGGTGAGCGATGGCCGGCTATAATATTCTCCTTTTGGGCGCGTCCTATGGATCGCTGCTTGCGTCGAAACTTCTGTTCGGCGGTCACAGCATTCATATGGTCTGTTTGCCGGCCGAAGCGGAGCTCATCAACGCTGAGGGCTTCAAGGTGAAGTTGCCGGTGCGCGGTCGCGCTGAGCCGGTGCTGCTGGAATCGCGCAAGCTGCCGGGGAAAGTCACCGCCGGCCCGGCGACTGGCGTCGAACCCAAGCAGTATGACCTCGTCGGCCTGTGTATGCAGGAGCCGCAGTACCGCGTGCCCGATGTTCGCGCGCTGCTCGAAGCTGTCGGCACGGCACGGGTGCCCTGCATGTCGATCATGAACATGCCGCCGCTCCCCTACATGAAGCGGATTCCGGGTCTCAATCACGCCGCGCTCGAGCCCGCCTATACCGATCCGCGGGTGTGGGATACCGTCGATCCCAAGAAGATCACGCTCAACAGCCCTGATCCGCAGGCCATCCGCCCGCCGGATGGCAAGGCCAATGAGCTCCTGGTCACCTTGCCGACCAATTTCAAATGCGCCCGTTTCGAAGACGAAAAGGATACCGCCATCGTGCGGCGGCTCGAGAAGGACGTCGATGCGGCGCGCTTCGATGCGCCGGAGGGCAAAATCGAATTGCCGGTGAAGCTGAAGGTTTATGATTCGATTTTCGTGCCGCTTGCCAAGTGGGCGATGCTGCTCGCCGGCAATTACCGCTGCATCACCCAGGATGGCATGCGCACAGCGCAGGAAGCCGTGCACAGCGACCCCGAGACCTCGCGTTCGGTCTATAACTTCGTCAATGATCTCGTGGTCAAGCTCGGCGCTTCGCCGAACGACCTTGTGCCGTTCGAGAAATACGCAGCCGCAGCACAGAGCCTCACCCGGCCAGCCTCGGCGGCGCGCGCGCTCACCAACGGCGCCCCCTACATCGAGCGCGCCGACAAGCTGGTGCAGCTTGTGGCCAAACAAAAGGGCCTCAGCCACCCGGTGATCGACGGGATTGTGGCGCTGGTGGATTCCCGGCTCGAGGCAAACCGCAAGAAAGCGGCGGCCTGAGCGGCGAGAAGATCAAAGCGAGAAGCTCGTGCCGCAACCGCAGGACGCCGTGACCTGCGGATTGTTGACGCGGAACGACGCGCCGATCAAGTCGTCAACGAAATCGATCTCGGCACCCGCCATGTAACCAAGCGACACCGGATCGATCAGCACCACGGCGCCGTCGCGGGTCACGACAAGATCGTCGTCGGCCTGCTCTTGCGCCACCTCGAATTTGTATTGAAAGCCGGAGCAGCCGCCGCCCTCGACGCTGACGCGCAGCTTAGCGCCCGGCTCGCGGCGGAGAATTTCGCCGATGCGGCGGGCGGCTCTTTCGGTGACGGTTACTCCGGTGCTCATGGTTACAATCTGGCGATCGCGACTAGGCCTTTGATATAGAGCGTTCTTTCCCCGTAGCAAGTCCGGGCGCGCTAGTTTCTGATGTCCTGCAAGAACAAGCTCGTCGGGATTTCATAGCCGAGTCCGGCGCGCTTTGCCGCTTCATAGGCTTTGCTGGCCACGGCGTAGAACTGCGCCCCCTGTAGATTGCCGCGCTCCGAATAGGTGATCTGATCCTTGGAGCTGCGGCCCTTGGCGCGACCGCTGATCAGGTCGGCTAGCGTGATGCGTTTGCCCGGCACGGCGACGCCGTGGGCGCGGCGCCCGGTGCGGCCATCGCCGTGCTTGCGCGCATCGGGCCGAGCCTCGTAGCCGATGTGTTCGGCATCCGTCGCCAGTTCTGGATGTCCGACCGGCGCCGGGCTATCGCCGAAGCGCAGATAGACGTCGACCTTCTCGAGCGATTTCGGGTCAGGCTTGCCGCTGCCGCCAATCACCACGATATGCGCGCCCTTTTCCAGGTGGCTGCCGTCGGTCACGCACACAGCGGAATCCGTCAAGGCGGCGACGATATCGGCACCTTTGTAAATGTCCTCCGGCTTGTCGCAGACTTTCACCTCGATGTTATAGCGGCGGCGCATTTCCTCGCCGAATTTTTCGCGGTTCTCCTTGGTCGGACTGAAGACCTGCAGCTTCTTGATGGTGCGCACCGCGTTGAACGCCTGCATATGAGTCCGCGCCATGCCGCCAGAGCCGAGCATGCCAACCACTTCAGCGTCCTCATTGGCCATATATTTGACGCCGATGCCGCCGTCGGCGCCGACCCGCATGTGTTGCAGCACGCCGTCGTTTAAAATCGCCAGCGGTTCGCCGTTCTCGATCGAGGTAAGCAGGATCAGCCCGCAAAAAGTGCCGGGCTGCACGCAATATTTCTCCTGGGTCACGACGCCGTTGTATTGCTGCTCGTAGATGATGTCGGATTTCATGCGGATGGCGAAGTAGCCGCTGGTGGACCCGCCTTCCATGGTGCCCCATTGGTAATTCTTCTTCGGATCGCTGGTTGGGATGCGGATGTCGATGCGCGGGCGGCAGACCGCTTCGCCGACGGCGAGATTTTTGTAGGACTCCTCCAGCGCCTCGATGGTCGCCTCCATCGTCAGCACTTTTTCCACGTCGTTATTGTTGATGATCAGCGTCATGGGCCGGACATTCTCCTATTTCTCGTCGGCGGCGCGAGGTGCCTGCACTCCGCATTGTTTATCAGCAGAGGGCGCGTTAGTTAAGGCACCCTAGACTTCGACTCGGATGGAGCATGGCGACCGAAGCCGCTTACGCGCGGGCCCTCTATGCCGCCGACCCGGGAAAATCCCGCGGCCGCCTGCATGCCGAACCGCCGAGCCCGACGCGGAACGATTTCCGCCGCGACTGCGACCGCATCATCCACGCCACGGCTTTCCGCCGCCTCAAATACAAGACCCAGGTCTTCGTCTTTCACGAAGGCGACCACTATCGCACACGGCTCACCCACAGCCTGGAAGTGGCGCAGATCGCCCGGGCGCTGGCGCGGGCGCTCGATCTCGACGAGGATCTGAGCGAGACTCTGGCCCTCGCGCACGATCTCGGGCATCCGCCTTTCGGCCACGCCGGAGAGCGGGCGCTCGCCGCCTGCATGGACGGGCTCGGCGGCTTCGACCACAACGCGCAGACCTTGCGGGTGGTGACCGAGCTCGAGCGCCGCTATCCCGATTTCGACGGCCTCAATCTCACCTGGGAGACGCTTGAGGGTATCGCCAAGCATAATGGTCCGCTGACCGACCGCGACGGCAAACCGATCGGCCGGTATAAGGACGCCGGATTGCCCGAGGGGATCCGCCTCTACAATGCCGTGCAGGATCTCGATCTGTGGAGCTATCCGAGCGCGGAGGCACAGCTCGCCGCCATCGCCGACGATATCGCCTACGACGCCCACGATATCGACGACGGCTTGCGCGCCGATTTCTTTACGCTGGACGATCTCTCCGCGGTGCCCATCTTGGCCGCGACGCTGGGCGCCATTCGCGCTAGCCATCCGCAGCTTGATAGGGAACGTCTCGTCCACGAGCTGGTACGCCGCCTGATCGGACAAATGATCGAGGACGTAATCGTGGAATCGAGGCGGCGCATGCAGCGGGCAGCGCCGCGTTCAGTCGACGATGTGCGGCGCGCCGGCGAGCCGTTGGCCGGGTTCTCGCCGCCCTTGGCGCGCGCCGACCTAACGATCAAGGATTTTCTCTATCCGCGCATGTATCGTCACCCGAGGATCGGCCGCATTATGAGCGAGGCGGAAGCGGTGGTGCGCGATCTGTTCGGGCGCTACCGGCAGAACCCCAAGGACTTGCCGGCGGATTGGGCGGCCGGCGCCGGGGACGCCGGCGGCGTGTCCCCGCGCAAGATCGCCGATTTCATCGCCGGCATGACCGACCGCTACGCGCTGACCGAGCACGCGCGGCTTTTCGCGAACACCCCGGCGCTGCGCTAGCACCGTCATCCGCTCGCTTTGACTTGCCGCCGGAATTGCGTTACCCGCGCGGAGCGCACGAATTTCACGACACCGCAACTCATTGATGGCCGCTATCAATATTTTCGCCCGCGTGCTCGAAAGGGTCCATGCGGCGACCGAAGCCTTGATCAAGGCCGGCCAATTGCCGGCGGGGATCGATCTTTCGCGCATCGTGGTCGAACCGCCGCGCGAAGCGGCGCATGGCGACATGGCCACCAATGCCGCCATGGTGCTGGCCAAGGATGCGGGAATGAAGCCGCGCGAACTCGCCGAAGCGATCGCCGGCAAGCTCTTGGGCGACCGCATGATCGCCCGTGTCGAGGTTGCGGGCCCGGGCTTTATCAATCTGACGCTGCGCGGGAGTGCCTGGACCGAGGAGTTGCGAGGCGTGCTGCGCGCGGGACAGGATTATGCCCGTAGCGACATCGGTCACGGCGAGGCGGTCAATGTGGAATATGTCTCCGCCAACCCCACCGGGCCCATGCATGTCGGCCATTGCCGCGGCGCGGTGTTTGGCGACGCGCTCGCCAATCTTCTCGCTTTCGCCGGGTTCAAGGTCACCCGCGAATATTACATCAACGACGCCGGCGCGCAGGTCGACGTGCTCGCGCGCTCGGCCTTTCTGCGGTATCGCGAAGCGCTCGGCGAAAATATCGGCGCTATCCCCGAGGGTCTTTATCCCGGCGATTATCTGAAGCCGGTGGGCCAGGCGCTCGCGGCCGAGCACGGGTCATCCTTGAAAGAGATGGCGGAAGACCGATGGCTCCCGCTCGTTCGCGCCAAGGCCATCGCGATGATGATGACCAATATTCGCGAGGATCTCGCGGCGCTCAACGTGCGGCAGGACGTTTTCTTCTCCGAACGCTCACTGCTCGAGAATGGGGACAAGGTCGGCGCCACCATCGAATGGCTGCGCCGCGAAGGCCATGTCTACGAGGGGCGGCTGCCGCCGCCGAAAGGCGGCAATCTCGAAGACTGGGAAGACCGCGAGCAAACGCTTTTTCGCGCCACGGCCTTCGGCGATGACGTGGACCGCCCGCTCAAGAAGTCGGACGGCAGCTACACCTATTTCGCCTCGGACATCGCCTATCATAAAGACAAATTCGATCGTGGTTTCCATACCATGATCGACGTCTGGGGCGCCGACCACGGCGGCTATGTCAAGCGCATGCAGGCCGCGGTGAAGGCGGTCGGCGGCGGCAAGGCCGTGCTCGACGTCAAGATCGTCCAGCTCGTCAGGCTGACGCGCGCCGGTGAACCGGTGAAGATGTCGAAGCGGGCAGGGGAATTCGTCACGCTCCGCGATGTCGTCGACGAAGTCGGACGCGACGCCGTGCGCTTCGACATGCTCTACCGCAAGAACGATGCGACGCTCGATTTTGATCTCGCCAAGGTCATCGAACAGTCGCGCGACAATCCCGTTTTTTACGTTCAATACGCGCATGCTCGGGGCCAATCGATCTTTCGCAACGCGCTGGAGGTGATCACCGACCTGCCGGCGACGGACCGTGGCCGCGCGGCGGTGTTGCTGCAAGCGCCGCTGGAGCGGCTGGAGGATGCCGCCGAACTCGCGTTGATCCGGCGAATTTCGCTCTATCCGCGTTTGATCGAGGCTGCCGCGCTGGCGCATGAGCCACACCGGATCGCCTTCTATCTCTATGATCTGGCGAGTGAATTCCATACATTCTGGACGCGCGGTAACGATGCGCCACATTTACGCTTCATTATCCGCAATGATCCACATATGACCTTGGCGCGTCTTGCGCTGGTGCAAGCCATTGTTACGGTTCTTGCTTCGGGCCTCGCCCTGCTGGGAGTCGAGGCACCGCAAGAAATGCGGTGAGGGGAACTCTACCGCGGGGCTCAAGCGTCCATGTCCAACCTCAGGTGCGGGATTTAGCATGGCGGACGACAGCAACTTTCGCTCCTACCGGCCACGCGATCCGCGCGCGCCGGATCGTGGCACGGCGGCTTCGACTGGCGGCGGCCGGCAGGGAGCGAACGACCCGCTTGCGGAACTCGCCCGCCTCATCGGGCAGACTGATCCCTTCGCCGATTTGAATCGCAAAGCCGGGGGGCATGCTGCAGTTCCGCGTATGCCGCGGGCGAGCGAATTTGATACGCCGGTTCGTCCAGTACCTCCCGCCGCCTCGTATGATCGGCATCAACCCTCGATCGCAGCGCGGCATCTCGGGCCGGCGCCTTTCGATCAATCGTCCTTGGAGCCGGAAGCGGGATTCGAGCCCGCTTATGATCCCGCGATTTTTGGCAGCGCGCCGCAGAATGCGGGCCATCCGCAGCAGCCTTATTATCCCGATCCTTCGGCGATGCCGCAGGGTGAGGAACATTACGAAGACGATTACATGGAGCCGCGCCCGCGGCGTGGCATGAAAACCATCGCGCTTGTCGCCGCCCTGGCCATTGTCGGCGCCGGCGCTGCGTTCGGTTATCGGGCGCTGTTCGGCACCCGCGATGCCGGGACGCCGCCCGTGATCAAGGCCGACTCCAGCCCGAGCAAAGTTGTGCCACCCTCGAAGAAAGAGGCTTCCAATAAGCTGATCTACGACCGCGTCGGCGATTCCAGCCAGGGCGAGAAAATCGTCTCCCGTGAAGAACAGCCGATGAGCGTGCCTAATGCGCAGGCCGCCAATTCCGGTCCATCGCTTCCCGGCATGGCTAATTCTCCCGATGGCGCCGGACCCGCATCGCCGCCGCTCGCGGCTATGCCCGCCGGTCCCGACATCGCGGAACCGAAGAAAGTGCGCACCGTCGCGATCAGGCCCGATCAGCCCTTGTCGGCAAGCGTATCAACCCCGGCCAACATGACGCCGCAGCCAGCACCCGATCGGCCACCCGCGCCTGCGCCTGTCGCGGCCCCGCGATCGCTCGCTCCCGCGGCGGCGGTAGAGCCGGCCGCAGCGCCGCAGCCGCGCAACGCGCCGCTTTCGCTCGTCCCGCAAAGCATTGATCAAGCGCCGGCCGCGTCGGCGCGACCCGCAGCGTCTCCGGCGGCCAGCGCGCAGCCAGGAGCGCCTACGCAGCTCGCATCGGTCAACCCGGTCGCGGCCGCGGGCACCTACGCTGTGCAGATTTCATCTCAGCGCAGCGAGGCTGAAGCGCAGTCGTCTTTTCGCAGCCTGCAGGCCAAGTATCCTAGCGTGCTCGGCGGCCAGCAGCCGATCATCCGCCGGGCCGATCTCGGCAGCAAAGGCATCTACTACCGCGCCATGGTCGGACCCTTTGCCTCGCTCGATCAGGCGACGGAAGTTTGCCGCAATCTGAAGGCCGCCGGCGGCCAGTGTGTCGTCCAAAGAAATTAGCCCTGCCGCCGTTGACCCTCGCCATGGCAGCGGGCTAATGCCCGCCGATGCAATCGCGCGCTTTCATCACCAGTCTGGCCGGTCCGACGCTTGCCGCCGATGAGCGCTCGGCACTGCGCGAGATGGCGCCTTGGGGCCTTATTCTCTTCAAGAGGAATATCGAAAGCCCCGCCCAAATTCTTGCATTGGTTGAGAGTTTCCGCGAGAC
>Ga0070741_10005391_pt1 | contig 28491 bp, 25 predicted proteins | sample Coa_R1_4_FD_66440 | JGI IMG/M metagenome (GOLD analysis project Ga0070741, IMG submission 66440) | Surface soil microbial communities from Centralia Pennsylvania, which are recovering from an underground coalmine fire - Coalmine... | ecosystem: Environmental > Terrestrial > Soil > Unclassified ... | reverse complement strand
CGACCCAGCTGCACGCCGAACGCGCCAAGCTCGCCCAGGCCGAAGAGGACCTCGCCGCGCAGACCGAGACGATCGAACAACGCAAAGTCGAATATGACGAAGCCGGAGCAATCCTGGACGAGCGCGAGCGTCTCCAGGCGGCACTGGAGGAGGAGTTCCGCACGCTGGAGGAAACGCTCGCCGCGGACGTCCAGCAGGTGCTCGAGCAGATCCGGCAGACCGAGGCGCTACTCGAACGGTCTGCCCGCGAGTACCGCGAGCTGGACAGCCGCGTCCGGGCCGAGCACGACAAGGCCACCGCCGCCGAGCGTGATCTGCACAACGAACGCCAGGCCCTCACCGAGGCGGTCACCGGCCTGTACGAGCAGGCCGCGCAGTTCGGCGAGTACGCGCGGTCCGACCTGCGCCCGCTGCTCGGCGTCACCGACGCCACCCCGTGGCCGGACTCCGCCCGCTGGCCCGAGCCCGCCCTCGTCGACGCCGGTACTCCTTCGTTCCTCCCGCCGGACGTGGCCGGCGTCATTGACGCGTTCGCCGCCGCGACCCGCGGCGGCCGTCAGGTCACCGACGGGACGCTGAAGAACACCGCGGACCGGATGTCGGTCGCGCTCAAGGAGTTCACCGAGGCGCTCGCCGCGTGCGACCAGGACTACCGGGTCGACTGGGAACCCGGCGCCGTGGTCACCGTGCACGTGATCGACGACGAGGGCCGTAAGCCCGTGGCCGGCTTCGCCACCCGTATCGCGGAACGCGCCGCCGACCAGGGCGTGCTGCTGGAGGAGCGGGAGCGCAAGGTGCTCGAGGACGAGCTGCTCGCCGCCCTGGCCCAGCAGATCCACACCCGGGTGATCGCCGCGCGCGACCTCACCCGCGACATGAACGCGGACACCAGGTCCAAGCCGATGTCGTCCGGGATCGCGATCGGCATCCGGTGGGCCCAGTCGGACTCGATCACCGAGCAGCAGCGGGCCGCGTCGCGGTTGCTGGAACGCGACACGCCGGGCCCGGAGCGGCTCGCCGAGCTGCGCGGCGTGCTGCGCGACATGATCAGGGAGTACCGGGCCGCGCATCCGCGGGCCACGTACCGTGAGGCGCTGGCCAGCGTGCTCGACTACCGGTCCTGGCACGCGTTCGAGTTGCTGCTGATCCAGCCGGGAGAGCCGGAGGCACGGCTGACCCGGGCGAAGCACTCGGTGATGTCCGGTGGCGAGAAGTCCGCGGCGATCCACCTGCCGCTGTTCGCCGCGGCCAACGCGCTGTACTCCTCCGCCAAGGATCAGTGCCCGCGGATGATCGCCCTGGACGAGGCGTTCGTCGGCATCGACGAGCGGTACAAGCCGGACCTGTTCGGGCTCGCGGTGAAGTTCGACCTGGACCTGTTCATGACCGGCCACGACCTGTGGGTCACCACGGCGACCGTGCCGATGATCGCGCACTACGACATGTACCACGACAAGACCACCCGCACGGTCTCCTCGCTGCTCATGCTGTGGGACGGCGCCCAGCTCATCGATGAAGGCGCTGGCTACGCCGACAACGAGGCGCTGGTGACGGAGCTGCTCGGCTTCCGCCCGACCCGGCACGCCCCGGTCGGCACCGCGTCGACGCTGTACGCGGGCCCGGAGCCGGACGAAGAGGATGACGACGACGTTTGACGGACCCGAGTACCGGCGGCTGCTGCGTGCCGCGCGCCGGTCGCTTGAGCGCACCGGCGGCGACCTGACCGGGTCGGTCAGCCTGGCCGATCCCGACGACGCCGAACGCAAGGCGATCATCGGCATCACCGGCCAGTATCGCGCGGGCGGCACCGCGCGGCTGACCGTGCGGCTCGCCGACCTGGACCGGGCGGTGCGGGAGGCGACCGGCGGCGGGCTCGCGGAGCTGCTGACTGAGCTGGGCGGGCCACTGCGCGACCGGCCTGCCGAGCTGGCGGCGAGGGTCACGGCCAGGGAGACCATCGTTCGTTCCGCGATAAATGCGTTTGATGAACAGTGGTACCGGGAGTGGCTTGCGGCGCTCGAGCGGGACGGGACGCTGACGCGGCTGGTCAACGCGGGGGAGTCGGCGCGGGTCGCGGAGGCCGTGCGGGTCCTGGCGGAGCTCTCGGCGCGGGCCGGGCCGGTGCTGCTGCCGGAGCTGGCCGCGGCGGTGACCGGTGACACGAAGGCGCTCAACCATGGCACGGTGCTGTCGACGCTGGTGCTGCGGGCGTTGGTTTTGCGGGTTGGTTCCGGACAGTTCAACACGGCTGAGACGCGACGCGAGCTGTGGGACGCCAGTGGCGTTGTGGTGGACGATCTGGCGAGCCGGGTGCTGGTGCTGAACCTGCCGGCTTCGGGGGACGGGCTGGGGGAGTGGCTGACCGGGGCGGCGCGCCGCGGTGTGCCGTTCTACGTGACGTTGCAGCAGCTCACGGCCATGCCGGTGCGGGTCTGTGTCCCAGTCGTGCACATCTGCGAGAACCCGGCCGTGCTACGCCGCGCGGCGTCGGACCTGGGCGCGGCGGCGGGCGCGCTGCTGTGCACCGAGGGGCGCCCGTCGACCGCGTTCCACCAGCTGGCGGCCGCGGTCGACGGCGAGCTGCGCTACCACGGCGACTTCGACTGGCCCGGCATCGCGATCGCGTCGTCCGTGATGTCCCGCCACGGCGCCGCGCCATGGCGCATGGCCGCCGCCGACTACCTGGCCGCGGTCCGCGCGGACTCGCTCGCCCTGGCCGGAACCCCGCACCCCACCCCCTGGGACCCCGCGCTCGCCGACGCCATGGCCGCCACCGGCAAGGTCGTCTACGAGGAATCCGTAACAGAAACCCTAATAACCGACCTCCGCCCCCAATAACGCCCGTCCGCCCACCCTCCGCACCGCCCCCGCACCGCCCACCGTTCCCGCACCCCCCAGCGTTCCCGCGCCGCCCACCGCTCCCGCACCCAGGCCCGCGGACGCTGCCCGGCCCATGAACTGGACATCTAGCCCATTCCGGGCGCGTCGGCAGGCGCGCCGGATTATTGCGGACACTTACCCTCCCGGTTTGGGGGGGTAACTGTCCGCAATGATTTTCGACCGGTCCCCGAGGTCCGCGGAGGGCTCCGGAACGGAGGGTCATATCGGCACGAACAGGGCACCGGTGATGAGCTACGCGGACACCAGCGCTCGGATGCTCTCCTTGAGCGAGCCCATCGTGGCCAGCACGGCGCTCGGCTCGTAACCGCAGTGTGCCATGCAGTTGTCGCAGCGCGGGTCCTTGCCGCGGCCGAATTTGTCCCACTCGGTGGTCTCGAGCAGCTCCTTGTAGGTTTTCGCGTACCCATCGGCGAGCAGGTAGCACGGCCGCTGCCAGCCGAACAGCGAGTACGACGGCACACCCCACGGCGTGCAGGCGAAGTCGCGCTTACCCTCGAGGAAGTCGAGGAAGAGCTGGGAGTGGTTCAGCCGCCACTTCTTCCTGTTTCCCTTGGCGAACGCCTGCGCGAACAGCTCGCGGGTCTGGTCGACGCCGAGGAACCGGTCCTGGCCGGGGGCCTTCTCATAGGCGTAGCCGGGGGAGATCTCCATCCGGTCGACCTTGAGGTCGTCGTTCAGGTAGTTGAGCACGTCGATCACCGTCTGCGGCGAGTCGGTATTGAAGAACGTGCTGTTCGTGTACACCTGGAAGCCAGCCGCCTTGGCTTGCCGGATAGCCTCGACCGCCTGGTCGAACACGCCTTCCTTGCTGACCGACTCGTCGTGCCGCTCGCGCAGCCCGTCGATGTGCACCATCCACGCGAAGTTCTTTGACGGCGTGAACTTGTGCAAGTGCTTGGGCATGAGGATCGCGTTGGTGCACAGCACCACGAACTTCTTGCGCTTGACCAGCTCGTTTACGATTTCGTGCACCTGCGGGTGCATCAGCGGCTCGCCGCCGGCGATGGACACCATCGGCGCACCGCACTCCTCCACCGCGGCGACCGCCTGCTCGACCGGCATGCGCCGCTTGAGTTCGGATGCCGGGTGCTGGATCTTGCCGCAGCCGACGCACTTGAGGTTGCACGCGAACAGCGGCTCCACCTCGACGATCATCGGGAACTTCTCGATCCCGCGGACCTTCATCTTCATCAGGTGCGTGCCGAGCTTGATCGACAGGTGCAAGGGCAAACCCATGGTGATGCTCCGTTCCCCGTACTGTCTGTCTGCAACATACAGTCTGTATGTGGACCACAATACAGGCATGAGCGCGACCCGTCGAGAGGCTTCAGGTGCCACGCGCAGGGCCGAACACGTGGCGGACACCCGCCAGGCGCTGGTGGCCGCGGCCCGCGAATTGTTCACCGAGCACGGCTTCGCCGCCACCGGCACCGAGGAGATCGTGGCCGCCGCCCGGGTGACCCGCGGTGCGCTCTACCACCATTTCCGCGACAAGACCGACCTGTTCCGAGCCGTCATGGAGCAGGTCGCCCGCGAGGTCGCCGAGGAACTGGTCGCCGCCGGGCTGGCCGACGCGGGCGCCCCGGCCAGTGCATGGGATGAGGTGCGGGACGGCCTGAGCGCGTTCCTTGACCTGTGCGTGGTGACCGACGACTTCCAGCGGATCGTGCTGGTCGAGGGGCCGGCCGTGCTCGGGCACGAGGCCTGGGACGACCTAGTCGCGGAGTTTGGCTCGAACCTGCTGGCCGAGTGGCTCACTCGCGCTATCGCCGAGGGCACGGTCGCCCCCGTCCCGGTGCAGCCGCTGACCCGCCTGCTGATCGCGATGATCGCCGAGTCGAGCCTGTACATCGCCCGCGCCGACGACCGCCCCGGTGCGCGAGAGGCCGTCGGCGTCGCGCTGGACCGCTTGCTTGGCGGCCTGGTGGTCTAGGCTGCCTCGGGCAGGTCGGCGGGGTAGGTGATGTCGATCTCGGTGATCGTCCGCGGGAAGTCACGGGAGTTGTTGGTGATGAACCGTTTAGCGCCCATCGTGACCGCGGTCGCGAGGTGAACCGCGTCCGCTGCTTGCAGGCGATAGCGGGCGGCGAACATCGTTGCCAGCATGGCGATGGTCCGGTCGACCGGCCGGAGCTCCAGGCGGGCCAACAGCCCCGCCAGGTCCCGGATCATGGCGGAATTGCCGTCGCGTGCTGGCTTGCGCAGGACTTCGGGCAGCAGCAGGACGGAGCCGATTCCGGCTACGTCACGGGTGCCTCGAGGGAAGAGGGCGGCTACCCGCTGGCCAAGCTCGTGGCCCGGTATCGAGGCGTAGATCAGCACGTCGGCGTCGAAGGCGTCCACGCTCACCTCCCGTCCCGGCCGGCCCGGATCTCGGCGATCATTTCCTCGGCATACTCTTCGGTGATTGCGCCCGAGAACGTCAGCTCGCTGTCCGCCGCAGCGGCGATCAGGTCGTTCAGCCGCGCGGCCTCGTTGAGCACGCCCTGTGCGCGGGAGCGGCTCCACATGATGTCCGGCCGCACGACGACCGCGACCGGCCGGCCGTGGCGGGTGATCGTAATCTCCTCGCCGTCGGCGACCCGGTCCAAAACCTCGGGCAGTGCCGCCCGGGCTTCGCTTACCGTCATCACAGCCACGGCTGGAATTGTACGTCGTTGTACACTCACGTGCAAAACAGTTTATGATCCCATTGAGGCATGAAGGTACGGATCGGGATTTCGCTGGGTCCGGGCGGGACGCCGGACGGGTTCGCGGCGTCCGTTGATCTCCTCGAGCAGGCCGGCGTGGACTCGCTGTGGCTGCCGGAGACCGTGTACGGCCCTTCGGTGGATCCGTTCACTGGCATGGCGTTCGCGCTGTCCCGTACGACCCGGCTGAAGGCGGGCAGCGGGATCTCGGTGCTGCCCGGTCGTCATCCCGTTCTGGTGGCCAAGCAGCTCGCGTCGCTGGCGGGCCTCGCGCCGGCCCGGGTGCTGCCGGTGTTCGGATTGCGGCCAGCGCGCGACGACGAGCGGGCGCTGTTCCCGGTCCCGGCCGGCCAGCGTGCCGCGGTGTTCGACGAGTCGCTCGTGCTGCTGCGGATGCTGCTGACCGCGGCGGACGTATCGTTCGAGGGGGAATACTTCCAGGTGCGCGATGCGCGGATCGGTCCGCTGCCCGGCAAGCCCATGGACATCTGGCTGGGCGGGTCGGCTCCCGCCGGGCTGCGCCGGGTCGGCCGGCTCGCTGACGGCTGGCTCGGGTCGTTCCTCACCCCGCCCGAGGCGCGGGCAGCTGTCGAGGTCATCCAGGAGGCGGCCGCGGCGGCGGGGCGGGAAGTGGAGGAGGATCATTTCGGGCTCAGCCTGGCGGTCGCGTTCGGCGCGATCCCATCCTCGCTGGCGGCTGCTGTTCACCGGCGGCGCCCCGGAGCGGACCCGGAAACGCTGGTTGCGGCGGGCTGGGACGGCGCACGACGAATGATCTCGCAGTACGTCGAGGCCGGGCTGAGCAAATTCGTGGTGCGGCCGGTTGCGGCAAACTCCGGGAACGGTTTCGAGGAGTTCGTCGCGGGTTTCGTCCGCGAGCTGATGCCGCTGCAGGCTGGTTAGTCCGAGCCGCTGTAAGTCTCAGTAAGCGAAAATGTCGGTACCCAGGGTTATGGTCGCCCCCAGACCGCGCTCACCGGAGCGCGTAGGGAGGGGGATCACCATGACCGGGATGCTCGTAATTCCGATGCCAGTCACCTGTACCGCGCGTTACCTCGTGGGAGCAGACCGCCGACACCTGAGTCCGGCGCAGGCGCGTCGTCACGCGCTCAAGGCGGTGGACGATCACGCGTCCGGCACGATGCGGCGGCGGGTCAAGGACCTCGCCAAGACACCAGCGGTCGCCTTCGCGCCGGTCAGCGAGCAGGACTGGCTCGCGATGACCGCCGATCAGCGGGAGCTCGCGAGGCGCAGCGGCGACTGGATCTCCATCACGGTCGAGACACTGACCTCGCACGCCCCGGAGCAGGAGTGGGTGGCCAGGACTCTGGCTGGGCTGCTGGCGCGGGAGTACGACGTCCCGGTGCTCGATCTCACGACCAGCCGCCGCCTCGATGGCGACGAGCTGCTGGCATCGCTGCACGCCAAAGAGAATGGCTGTACGCGCTTCGCGGACTGGGTCTCGGTGGCCGCCGCATACACCGGCAACGGCCCGATGCTGCGGACGCGTGGCATGCGGCGATACGGGCTGCCTGAGCTGACAGTGGCGGGACCCGTGTGGCGCCACGAAACCGAGTGGTGCGCGTTGCTCACCGCCGCAGGGTTCCGCGTATGTGACCACTACACAGACGCGCTGAACAGGGTGCACAATCAGGCGGTTATAGCTGGCCTGGTACCGCCGGAGAACGTCCCCGGCCAGCTTGAGTTCCCGGACGAGGTAGGGCTGACCGGCGACGACGTCGCGGACGCGTACTGCCTGCCCGGCAGCTTCTGGTCACGCCGCTGCGGCGCCCGGTGGATAGGGTCAGCGGAGTCGGAGACCCCGGTGTGCCTCACCGTCGACGACGCGCCAGTACCCACCCTGCTGATCCACCCGCCGAGTGAATGGGCCGAGCCGGGCGACTTCCTGAGCGCCAAGACCGCCAAGGCCGCCAAGAGCGCCGCCGGGCAGTCCATACCAGCGTGGCCTGCGCTCGCAGAGGTGGCGCCGTTCGTCACCAGGACGCAGTTGATCCACGAGTTCGTCCCGGCTACTGGCGACGACATCCTCGCCGATCCCGACCTCGTCCGTTGCGGAACAGCGTCCGGCCGCCGGCGATAGGCGCGATGATCGAGCCATGCCGGACTTTGACGAGCTGAAGATCCCGAACGCAACCCGGCCTGTCGCCGAGGAGATCATCCAGATCACCGACGCGGTGTGCGGCAAGCTGCTGGACGCCGAGTACACCGACCTCGCCAGGCAGGCTGTCGCGAAGCTCGCCCGAAAGCGGCCGTCGCCGCTGCCCGGCGGTCGGCGAGACACCTGGGCCGCGGCCGTCGTCTACGCGCTGGGGCAGGTCAACTTCCTGTTCGACCGTGATCAAAAGCCACACTTGACCCCGGACGAGCTGAGCCAGGCGTTCGGCGTGTCGAAGAGCACGATGGCGAACAAGGCCAAGCAAGTACGAGACCTGCTGAAGATGAGCGACTTCTCGGCTGACTGGCTGCGAGCCGACCTGGTCGACCAAGTCGCCGGCGTCTGGCTGATCCAGGTGGACGGATTCGTCATGGACGCGCGGCGAGTGTCAGTGGACTACCAAGTGGAGGCCTACCTGCGCGGATTCATCCCGTACGTTCCCGCCCTCGGGCGTCAGGGAACGGCTCACCTTGGCGGGTGAGCCGCTATGGTCGTCTTAGGCTCCGGGATGCTATCCGAAAAAGATTGCGGACACTTACCCCCCCAGATCGGGAGGGTAAGTGTCCGCAATAATCTGGCATTCCTAGCGATGCGCCAGGAATGCGAATGTTCGATTTGCGCGGTGCGGGTGCGGGGTGGCGAGCGCGGCGCGGGCGGCGGACGCAGGCAGGGTGCGGGCGGGGTGTGCGGCGGGCTGGTGCCGGGCTGGTCAGAGGTCGGCAACTGCCGCGGCCGGGTCGGGCTGGGGTGGTCCGCTGGGTTCCCAGGCTTCGGCTGAACGGGTGTAGGGGTACCAGAGGAAGTCGCGGCCGAGCCGGAGCTGCAGCCGGCCGGCGGTGACCTGGTTGCCGCGAACGGTTTCCGTCGCGCCGGTCCTGGCGCGCAGCGCGAGCCGGGCTCCCTTCAGCAGCGCGGCGGCATCCGGGGCCTCGGCGACGGGATCCCACTCCAAGGTCAGCAAGTCCAGGCCGGCCGCACCGCCGTGCTTCCAGGCCAGCGCGCGCCGGGCCAGGTCCCGGTCGGCGACCCCGGATCGGGTCGCGAGAGCCGCGAACGCCGGCGTACCCAGCGCCGAAGCGGCCCTGCGGGCGAGGTCAGCGTCCGGCGGGAGGCTCAGCCCGGTGTCCGGGGACAGGCCCACGGCCAGCTCCCACGCCCGGCGCGCCGCGTCGGCGGCGAGCTCGACGAGATCCTCGCGCAGTCCGGCACGCCATGGCGGCGGGTCCACCGGCAACGCGGCGGGCCGCCCGGGCCGGGCCGGCGGCAGCGGCGCGACGGGTACCGGACCGGCGAGCACCGGTGCGCTGAACGCCGACCGAGCATCCACGCCCTCGTCGACCGACCGAGCCGACGGAGCCGACGGGGCCGACGAAACCGACGAAGCCGTAACGGTGACATGCTCCGAGCCGCGGCGACGCGCGCGCACCCCGGCGAGCACCTGCTCCTTGCTCCGGCCGCGCAGCAGGAACACCGCAAACGGATCGGCGTCCAGCGCGTCGGCTATCAGGTAGCAGGCCGCGGCCGAATGCTTGCACGGGTCCGCGTCGTCCGGGCAGCTGCATCGCGGCCCGATCTCGCCGCCGCCGGGCAGCAGGTCAAGCCCGGCGGCCGCCGCGTCGGAGGCGATCTCGGCCGGAAGCTCACCGTCGAGCAGCGCCGCCGCGTGCCCGAGCCGGACCGATATCGCCGTCAGCACCCTGTCCCACTCGTCGTCGGTGAACCGCCGCACCCTGATGCGCACCTCGTACGGCGCGGTCTTCCTGCCCTGGACCTGGGCCCGCGCCTCACCCGGCGCCAGCAGAAGCTCGCCGACCGCACCGCTGCGCGCGTAGTCGCGACCACGCGGCAGCCGGTCGGGATCGAGCCGCGCCCGCTGCTCCAGCGCCTCCAGCCACGCCCGCCCCCACCAGGTCCGGCCGAACTCCACCGCGCTCATACCCCACCGCCCCGCAGCTCGACGAGCGAGGCGAGCTCCGCGTCCGACAGTTCGGCGATCCAGCCCTCGCCCGAGCCGACCACGGCATCCGCCAGCTCACGCTTGGTCTCAAGCAGCGCGGCGATGCGATCCTCCAGCGTGCCTTCGGCGATGAGGCGGTGCACCTGAACCGGCCGGTCCTGGCCGATCCGGTAGGCACGGTCGGTCGCCTGATCCTCGACCGCGGGGTTCCACCACCGGTCGTAGTGCAGCACGTGCGTGGCACGGGTCAGCGTCAGGCCAGTGCCGCCTGCCTTTAGCGACAGCAGGAACACCGGGACTTCGCCCGCCTGGAACCGCTGGACCATCTCCTCGCGGCGCCGCACGGGCACCCCGCCGTGCAGGAACAGCGAACCGATCCCGCGCGCGTCGAGGTGCGACTGGAGCAGGGTCGCCATCTGCGTGTACTGGGTGAACACCAGCATCGACTCGCCGCCCGCCAGGATCACGTCGGTCAGCTCGTCGAACGCGGCCAGCTTGCCCGAACGGCCGGTCAGCGGACCCGGTTGCTTCAGGTACTGGGCGGGATGATTGCAGATCTGCTTCAGCGCGGTCAGCAGCTTGAACACCAGTCCGGCTCGGTCGATGCCTTCGGCGTTCTCGATAAGTGCCAGCGTCTCCTTGACCATCGCCTCGTAGAGCGTCACCTGTTCGGCGGTGAGCGGCACGAACAGATCCGTCTCGGTCTTGCGCGGCAGCTCCGGCGCGATGCCGGGGTCGGACTTGCGCCGCCGCAGCAGGAACGGCCTGATCAGCGCCGTGAACCGCGCGGTCACCGCCGCATCACGGTACCGCTCGACGGGCACCGCCACCCGGCGGGTGAACGATTCCAGCCGGCCGAGCAGGCCGGGCGTTGTCCAGTCCAGGATCGCCCACAGCTCGGACAGCCGGTTTTCCACCGGGGTGCCGGTCAGCGCGATCCGGGCAGGTGCACCGATCGCGCGCAGCTCGCGAGCCGTACGCGACAGCGGGTTCTTCACGTGCTGGGCCTCGTCGGCGACGACCAGGCCCCAGTCGACCTCGGCCAGCTCGGCGGCGTCGCGCAGCACCACTCCGTAGGTGACCAACACGATCTCGTCCACGGCGAGGTCCGCAAGGTGCCGCTCCCCGCCGTGGTACCGGCGGACCGGGACATCGGGCGCGAACCGGCGCGCTTCACGCTCCCAGGTGCCGAGCAGCGACGCCGGGCACACCACCAGCGTGGGGCCCGCCTTCGCGTCGCGCCGGTGCAGGTGCAGCGCGAGGACCTGGATCGTCTTGCCGAGGCCCATGTCATCCGCGAGGCAACCACCCAGCCCGGAATCGCACATGCTGGCGAGCCACGCTAGGCCGTTCTGCTGATAGGGGCGCAAGGTGGCGCACAGGCCGGCCGGCGAATCTACCAGTCGTGGCGCGGCGGTCGCCCGGTGGAGAAGCTCGGCCAGCGGGCCCTCCGCGGTGATCGCGACCGTCTCTCCGTCGATCTCGGCCTCGCCCGCGAGCACGGCGCCGAGTGCCTCGGTCGCGCGCATCCGGGTACGCGGCGGCCGCCGCAGCCGGTCGAGCAGGGCCGGGTCGAGGATGACCCAGCGGCCGCGCAGCCTGATCAGCGGTCGTTTCGCCTCGGCGAGGGCGGCGACCTCGTCGGCGTCGAGCACCATGCCGCCCAGTGTGAGCTGCCAGCGGAACTCCAGCAGCGCCTCGATCCCGAACCCGGCCTCGGTCACCTGTCCAGGCGCGGGCGTGGGAACCGCGCGAAGCTTCAGGCCCTCGTCCACCATCGCGGACGGCCACAGCACCTCGATGCCGGCACCGGCCAGCTGCTCGGCCGCCGGGCCGAGCAGGCTCGTGAGCGCGTCGTCGTCGAGGTCGATGGCCGACGGACTCGCCTGCTCCAGCAGGCTGGCCAGCGGCGGCCAAATCGGCGCGCCGGCGCGCAGCGCCAGCAGCAGGTCGGTTTCCGCCTGCGAACCGAACCTGGTCAGGACCGTCTCGGGCTGGTGCCACAGGGCGGCGGCGTCCACGATCAGGCTCGGGTCGGCGGTGCTCCGGAGCTGCGGCACGACCCGGAACGTCGGCTCCCCATCGGTCGGGGCGGCCTCGATCCGCAGGCCGAGACGGGCCCCGGCCGACAGGCCGTCCGTCGTGTCCGCCAGCCAGTCCGCAAGGTCGCCGACCGCAGTGGGCTCGACGGCGGCGAACGCGGGCGAGACCGTGGTCCGGGGTGCGGCGGGAGACCGCGCGAGCAGGTCGGCGATGGCGTCCCACAGATCGCGGACCATTGCCTCTGGTGAGCGGAGCCGCATCGGCCGCGAACCGGGAACGGCCAGCGCGTGCGCGGCCGGCGGGAACGCGGCGGCCAGCTCGTGCAGCCAGGCCAGGTCGGCGGCGTCGAGCGGGCCGGCCCGCCAGATGTCAGTGTCACCGGCACCGACCGTCGGCAGCAGGCGTCCGCGAGCCAGCAGGCCGATACCCGCGGCGGCCGCGGCGGCCCATACCCGAGTGCTGCGGCGTAGGCCCTGGTCGTTGGGGTCGACGGCGAGCAGAGTCGGGAGAGCCTCCGCGAGCGGGACGAAGTCCGCCGACATCAGCCGCTTGCGTATGCCGTAGGTACCGCCGGGAAAGACCAGCTCCAGCCTGGCGGTTCCCGATCCTCTGCCCCACAGGGCGAACGCGCCGCGCCGGGGCGTCTCGTCCGGTACGAATATCAGCTCGCCGTCCAGCACGAAGGCACACGCTACCGGCTCGTCCTCGGCGGCGGTGGGAAGTTTCCGGTGTGTCCCGAATAATTCCTCCGTCGCCTCACCCGCAGTGGGTCGGGAGGCCACAAGACCATTTCGGGTCGCGGGAGCCGATCCGAAAAAGATTGCGGACACTTACCCCCCCGAACTGGGGGGGTAAGTGTGTCCGCAATAATCGGGCGCGTCTAGTGAAGTGCCCGGAATGCGAAGGATGTTCGAGTTGTGGAGGGCGGGCGTTGCCGCCGTCGCAGCCCAGCGCTGCGGCGCTTACGCGCCTGCGGTGGTGACGTCGGCGAGGATGTCGACTAGTGCGGCGACCGCTGCTTCGGCGTCTGGGCCGGCGGCGCTGACGGTGACCTGCTGGCCGCTGCTGGCGCCTAGCTGCATGACCGCGAGCACGCTTCTGGCGTCGGCTTCGCTGGCGCCGACGCTGAGCCGGACCGTGGCGTCGAACTTGGCGGCCGCCACCGAGAGCGCGCCCGCGGGCCGGGCGTGCAGGTCGCCGGCCAGGGTAATCGTCGCCTCAGAGCTTGCGGGCATGACGCGCCTCCTGGGCCGCTTCGAGCACGGCGTCGAGGTCGCCGTCGGCGGCGGCGGCGACGGCGGCCGCGACCGCGCCCTCCACGAACGGGGCGTCGGCCATCACCACGCGCGCGGGCAGCTCGTCGGGGTCGGCGAGCAGCGCGCGGACGGTGAGCACCGAGCTGCCGAGGTCGGGCAGTATCACGATGCCGCCCCCGCCGTCGGCCGCCTGGACCGCGCGCTGGACCTTGGCCGCGCTGGTCCCGATGCGACCGTCGTCAGTGCCGCCGGCCGTGGCGATGGTCACGGCGCCGCCGCCGATCTGCCCGGCGAGTTCCGCCGCGCCCTCGGCCAGGGCGGCACTGTGCGAGACGAGGACGATTCCTACCTTCGCTGCCATAGCGTGCCCTATCCTGAGCGTGTTCGACATTACCGAAAGGACTCCATGATCCAGTCTGTGGAGCGCGCGGCGGCCATCCTCGGGGTGCTGGGATCCGGGACGCCGCGCCAGGGGGTGACTGAGATCGCCAACCGGCTCGGGCTGGCCAAGCCCACGGTCTACGGGCTGCTCCGCACCCTGGTAAAGCACGATCTTGTCACGCAGGACCCGTTTACCGGCAAGTACAGCCTGGGAGCGGGGGTACTTCAGCTCGGCAATGCGTTCCTCGACGGCTCCGAACTGCGCGCCAGGTCGCTGCTGTGGGCCGAGACGCTGGCCCAGCGGGCGAACGAGGCGGTGTGGGTCGCGACGCTGTCCGGGACCCGGGTGATCGTGCTGCATCACGTGTTCCGGCCGGACAACACCGTGCAGATACTCGAGGTGGGCGCGGCCATCCCGTGGCATGCGTGCGCGCTCGGGCGCGCGATCGTGGCGTACCTGCGCCCCGAGGAACTCGCTCGCGTGCTGGCCGCGGAGCGCGCGCCGCTGACCGGCCGCACCAGGACCACCCGGGCGGCACTGGGCCAGGCGCTGGCCGAGGTCCGCAGGCGGGGTTACGCCATCGAGGACCAGGAGGCCACGGTCGGCGACGCCGGCATCGCCGCGCCGATCGTGAGCCGCGAGGGCACCGTCGCCGGGTCGATCGGCCTGGTCGGGCCCGCCGAACGGCTGCTGGCGGCGACGGCACGGGACGACCTGACGCGCGCCGTGGTGGATTCGGCCCGGTCGATATCCAGGGATCTGGGCGCGGGTCGCAGCGGCACGGTGCTCTCGGCGCTGAGCTGAGCAGATCAGGGCTGAGCGAGTCCGGGCCGGGGTCATAGCGGCGGCACCAGATCCCATACCTCCTCGGCGGTCGAGGCCAGGACCGCCCGGTCGGTCACCCCCGCGCACGCCGCCGTGTCCAGCCGGGCGAGCCAGGAACGAACCCGGCGCACCCGCGCGGCCGGCACGCTGAGCGTGCGGATGCCCGCCCCGACGAGCAGCGGCAGCACCCGGGGATCGGCCGCCGAATCGCCGCAGACAGAGACGGGCACGCCGGTGCCACGTCCGACCGCAACGACGTGCTTGATCAGCGCCAGCACCCGAGGGTGTGCCGCCCTTGCCGGGCCTGCTGCCGGGTCGTGCCTTCCGATTCCCAGCACGTCGCCAGTCAGGTCGTTCGTCCCGATCGAGAAGAAGTCGACGTCGGCGAAGCGCTCGGCGGCGGCCGCGGTGCCGCGCAGTTCCACCATGATGCCGAGCGGCGGCGGACGCAGGCCGACCGCCGCGCATGTCTCGGCGAGCACCGCACGCACCCGGCTCACCTCGTCGGGCGAACTGACCATCGGGATCAGCACGGCCAGGCCGGTGTCCCGGCCGGCGTCCAGCACGGCGGTCAGCTGGTCGGCCAGCGCGCCCGGCCGCCCGAGCAGCGCCGCCAGCCCGACCGGGTCCCGCAGGAACGGCGGCACCTTGTCGCCGGAGAAGTCGAACAGCCGGACCGTGGCGGTCCGCCCCGCGAGCAGGCCGAGTACCGGCGCGAGCTGCGCCCGCTGCTGCGCAAGTCCCGGCCAGGCCGGCGCCTCGACGAACGGGATCTCGGTCCGCAGCAGACCCACTCCGTCGGCGCCGTCGGCCAGCCCGCGCCGGGTCTCGGCGGCGGACGCGACATTGCACAGCACAGTGACCGTCACGCCGTCCGCCGTCCGCGCGGGACCGGCCTCTGCTGGTTCGGCGGCCGAGGCTTGGACCTTGCCGACCGCGGCGGCCCCGACGACCAGCTCGCCCGCGTCCGCGTCCAGCACCCCGGCCTGTCCCGGCGGCACCGCCAGCACCGCCGGGTCCACGCCGGAGATCATCGGCAGGCCGAGGCCGCGCGCGACGATCGCGGCGTGCGAGCTGGCGCCGCCGGCCACCGACACGGCGCCGACCAGCCCCGTCTCCGCGAACTCGATCAGGTCGGCCGGGCTGATCTCATGACATATCAGGATAAAGCTGCCGCTGCTGCCGCTGCTGCCGCTGCTGCCGCTGCTGCCGCCGCCGCCGTCCGAGGTCGGCCAGGCACGGCGCGGACCCAGGTGTGCCACGACGGCGTCCGCGACCTGCCGGATGTCCCCGGCCCGTTCGGCCAACTCGGGGTTGGCCAGGCCCGCCATGACCGCGGCCTGCCGTTCGGCCGCCTCCCGCACCGCCGCCGCGGCATCCGCCCCGCCGCGCACGGCGCTCACAGCGGGCTCGCTCAGCGCCGGATCGGCCGCGATGAGCGCGCCGACCTCGATGATGTCGGCCTCCTGAACGCGACCAGCCGAACGCAGCCTCGCCGCCAGCGCCGACCGCTCGGCAGCCACCGCCGCGAACGCGGCGGCCACCTCGTCGGGCGTGGCGCTGACAGCGCTGGCCGCGGCAGCGGCACGCCCGACGATCCGCAAAATGCCGGAAGCGGCACCCTCCGAGACAGAAAGCCCGGTAAACCGAACGGTCATGTCGCCTGCCGGGCGGCGACGTCGCGCAGCGCGTGCAAGATCAGCGCCGTGGACGCCGCGCCCGGATCCTCGTGACCCACGCTGCGCGGGCCGAGGTAGCTGGCCCGGCCCTTGAGCGCCTGCATCGAGATCGTGTCGTGCGCTCCGGCGTCGGCCGCGCTGGTCAGCCCGTCCAGAGCATCGGCGGCGGCCGCGCCCGACGCGGCCGCCCGGCTGAACGCGGCGACCGCGGGAGCCAGCGCGTCCACCATGGTCTTCTCGCCCTCGCTGGCCGCGCCGAGCTGCTTGACCCCGGCCAGCGCTGCCTCCAGCGCGTCGGCCAGCGCGGCAAGGTCCACCTCGGGCTTGTCGCCCAGCGCCTTGGCCGCCCGCCGGAACGCGGTCCCGTACAGCGGGCCGGACGCGCCGCCGACCTTGGAGATCAGCGTCGAGCCGGTCAGCATCAGCACCGATCCGGGCGTGGGCGTGTCGGCGTCGGTCAGCGCGGCCCGCACCGCGGAGAAGCCGCGGGCCAGGTTGATGCCATGATCGGCGTCGCCGATCGCGGCGTCGAGCTGGGTGAGATGGTCGCGCTGCGCCTCGACCACCTCGGCTATCTCCGTGATCCAGGCTCGGAAGAACTCGGCGTCCATGTGCGCTCCTCGCGGGTGCTGGACGATGCCCTCTCGGTCTACCGGCCCCACCGCAGGCCGGGCGTCTCCACTGGTGCGTCCCACAACTCGGCCAGCATCCCGGTCAGCCTGCACACGGTTACCGAGAAGCCCTGCATCTCCAGGCTGGTGATGTAGTTCCCCACCAGGTTCCTGGCTATGCGCGCACCGCGGCCGGCCAGGTAGCGGCTCACCTCGTTCCAGGCGCCGTACAATTCGATCAGCGGGGTGCCGCCCATGCCGTTGACCATGACGAGCAGGTCGCCGGCCAGCGGCATGTCGGCCTCGATCGCGTCCAGCGCGGTCGCCACGATGTCGCGGACCGGCTGGAGCGGCGCCCTCGTGCGACCCGGCTCGCCGTGGATGCCGATGCCCAGCTCGATCTCCTGCTCGGCGAGGGCGAAGGTGGGCTTCCCGGCTGCCGGTACCGTGCACGCGGTCAGAGCTACCCCGAACGACCTGGTGCGCTCGTTCACCTCACCTGCTACGGCAGCAACCTCGGCCAGCGAAGCGCCGCGCTCGGCCAGCGCCCCCGCGATCTTCTCCACGAAGACGGTCGCGCCGGTGCCGCGGCGCCCCGCGGTGTAGAGCGAGTCCTGGACGGCGACGTCGTCGTTGACCACGACGGCGGCGACCTCGATGCCCTCGTCGTCGGCCAGTTCGGCGGCCATCCGGAAGTTGAGCACGTCCCCGGTGTAGTTCTTCACCACGTGCAGGACGCCCGCGCCGCCGTGCACGGCCTTGGTCGCGATCAGCACCTGGTCCGGCACCGGTGAGGTGAAGATCTCGCCCGCGCACGCGGCGTCGAGCATGCCGTAGCCGACGAAGCCGCCGTGCAGCGGCTCATGGCCAGAACCGCCGCCGGAAACCAGGCCCACCTTCCCCGCGGCCGGCGCCCCGGCCCGGGTGATGACCTTGTTCTCGACGTCGACCGACAGCGAGGGATGGGCGGCGGCCATCCCGGCGAGCGCGTCGGTGACCACCGTGTCCGGGCTGTTGATGAGCTTCTTCATGAGAGATGCCTTCCCGGAATCTGCCGCCGAACGGCCCCATCGGGTCGCACAAAATGTCGTTCGGCATTATGGAACTAAGTTCCTTATCCAACCTAAGTCTGCGCATCTGCGCCCGTCAAGCACGCCCACGGCTTCCGCCTACTCGTTCGTACTTTGCCTTAACTTTACTATTGCAATGCGATGACATCCGGTCGTACGTTGGGCCCAAGTGCCGGACGGATCGTCCCTAAGGGGTAGCCATGTCCGATATCACTCCACTGCGCGGCGAGGGCCGCACGATCGGGCGGATCGCGGGCCTGTACGGCGAGCTGATGTCCGAGTTCCTGGGGACGTTCGTACTGATCGCGTTCGGGGACGGCGTCGTGGCCATGGCCGTCGCCGCGCTGCCCGGCTCCGGCCGGACCGCGGGTCCCACCGTGATCTTCCAGGCGGCGGGCGACTGGCTGCTGATCACCTGGGGGTGGGCGATGGCCGTCGCCTTCGGCGTCTGGGTGGCGGGCGGCGTGAGCGGTGCGCACATCAACCCCGCCGTGACGCTGGCCTTCGCCGCCCGCCGCAAGTTCCCGTGGCCGAAGGTGCTGCCCTACATCGCCGCCCAGGTCGTCGGCGCGTTCGCCGGCGCTGCGCTGGTCTTCCTCGTCTATCACAACGCCCTCGACGCCTTCGAGGCCGCCGCCAAGGCGCCGCGCAGCGGCGGTAACGCGCTGACGACGTTCTCGGTTTTCGCGACGTTCCCGGCGAAGTATTTCGGCGGTGGTGTCGGCGGGCCGCTGATCGACCAGATCGTCGGTACCGCGTTTCTGCTGATCTTCGTGGTGGCGGTCATCGATATCAGGAACGCGGCGGTGCAGTCCAATCTCGCCCCGCTGGCCATCGGCCTGGCTGTTGCGGCCATCGGAATGTCGTTCGGCGCGAACGCGGGTTACGCGATCAACCCGGCCCGCGACTTCGGCCCGCGGCTGTTCGCGTACTTCGCGGGCTGGGGGAAGGTGGCGCTGCCGGGTAGCTACAGCAGTGCCGGATTCACCTTCAGTGGTTATTTCTGGATACCTATCGTCGGGCCGTTGATCGGCGGCGTCCTGGGCGTGGTCATCTACGACCTGTTCATCGGTGACGTGCTGCACGCCAGGCTCAAAAAGAGTGAGGATGTCAGCGGGCCGATCGAAGAATCCGTGAGCTAAGGAGCGTTGCATGCCCGACTACGTCGGCGCGGTGGACCAGGGCACCACCAGCACCCGGTTCATGATCTTCGACCATTCCGGCAACGAAGTCGCCAAACACCAGCTGGAACACGAGCAGATCCTGCCGCGGGCCGGCTGGGTCGAGCACAACCCGGTGGAGATCTGGGAGCGCACCGCGTCGGTCATCCAGACCGCGCTCAACCAGGCCGGGCTCGGTGCGTCCGATCTGGCGGCGCTCGGCATCACCAACCAGCGCGAGACCACCGTCGTCTGGGATCGCCGGACCGGGCGTCCTTACTACAACGCGATCGTGTGGCAGGACACCCGCACCGACCGCATCGCCAGCGCCCTGGACCGGTCCGAGGCCGGCGACGTGATCCGGCGCAAGGCGGGGCTCCCGCCCGCGACGTACTTTTCCGGCGGGAAGATCCAGTGGATCCTGGAGAACGTCGACGGGGTACGGGCCGCGGCGGAAAGCGGCGACGCCATCTTCGGCAACACCGACTCGTGGGTGATCTGGAACCTCACCGGTGGCGCCTCAGGCGGGGCTCACGTCACTGACGTCACCAACGCCAGCCGCACGATGCTGATGAACCTGGAGACGCTCGACTGGGACGACGAGCTGCTGGGCTTGTTCGGCGTGCCCCGCTCCATGTTGCCGCGGATCATGCCGTCCTCGGCCCCCGACGGCTACGGTTCGCTCGACGGCCTCGCCGCGGTCCGCGGCGTCCCGCTGACCGGCGACCTCGGCGATCAGCAGGCGGCCACGGTGGGCCAGGTCTGCTTCGCGCCGGGGGAGGCCAAGAACACGTACGGCACCGGTAACTTCATGCTGCTGAATACCGGCGAGGAGCTGGTGCGCAGCAAGAACGGGCTGCTCACCACCGTGTGCTACCAGTTTGGTTCGGACGCGCCGGTGTATGCGCTCGAGGGGTCGATCGCGGTCACCGGATCGGCGGTGCAGTGGCTGCGCGACCAGCTCGGGATCATCTCCGGCGCGGCCGAGACCGAGACGCTGGCGCGCCAGGTCAGCGACAGCGGCGGGGTGTATTTCGTGCCGGCGTTCTCCGGCCTGTTCGCGCCGTACTGGCGCAGCGACGCGCGCGGCGCGATCGTCGGGCTGTCCCGCTTCAACACCAACGCGCACCTGGCCCGGGCCACGCTGGAGGCCATCTGCTACCAGAGCCGCGACGTCAGCGAGGCGATGGAGCAGGACTCCGGCGTGCACCTGGAGGTGCTGAAGGTCGACGGCGGGGTTACCGCGAACGACCTGTGCATGCAGCTCCAGGCGGACATTCTGGGCGTTCCGGTCAGCCGGCCGGTCGTGGCCGAGACCACCGCGCTCGGCGCGGCCTACGCGGCCGGGCTGGCCACCGGGTTCTGGTCGACCACCGACGAACTGCGGGCCAACTGGAACGAGTCGAAGCGCTGGACGCCATCGTGGAGTGACCAGCAGCGCGCGGACGGCTACGCGGGCTGGAAAAAGGCGGTGCAGCGCACCCTCGACTGGGTAGATGTGTCCTCGTGACAGCTGTCCTGTCCCCCGCTTTGTCGCCGGCCGGGCGGGCGGACGCGATCGCCCGGCTGGGCGACGGCGAACTGGACGTGCTGGTCGTGGGCGGCGGCGTCGTGGGGGCGGGCAGCGCGCTCGACGCGGTGACGCGCGGGCTGACGACCGGCATCGTCGAGGCCCGCGACTGGGCCAGCGGCACCTCCAGCCGGTCGAGCAAGCTCATCCACGGCGGCCTGCGCTACCTGGAGATGCTGGACTTCGGCCTGGTCCGGGAGGCGCTCACCGAGCGCGGGCTGCTGCTTGACCGCATCGCGCCGCACCTGGTCCGGCCGGTGCCGTTCCTGTACCCGCTCCAGCACCGGGGCTGGGAGCGGGCCTACGTCGGCGCCGGTATCGCGCTGTACGACGGGATGGCGTACACGTCCGGTACCGCACGCGGTCTCCGGCGTCATCGGCATTTGTCCCGCAGGCGCGCGCTGCGGGAGGCGCCGTGCCTGCGTAAGGACGCGCTCACCGGCGCCATTCAGTACTGGGACGGGCTGGTTGACGACGCCCGGCACACGGTCACCGTCGTGCGCACCGCCGCGTCGTTCGGCGCGCTGGCGGCCAGCCGGGTCGAGGTGACCGGCTTCCTGCGGCAGGGGGAGCGGGTCACCGGCGCGACGGTCACCGACCTGGAGACCGGCCTTTCGTTCGAGGTGCACGCGAAACAGGTGATCAACGCCACCGGGGTGTGGACCGACGACACCCAGGCGCTGGCCGACACCCGCGGCCAGTTTCACGTGCGCGCGTCCAAGGGCATCCACCTCGTGGTCCCGCGCGACCGGCTGCCGTCCAGCACCGGGCTCATCTTGCGCACGGAGAAGAGCGTGCTGTTCGTCATCCCGTGGGGACGACACTGGATCATCGGCACCACCGACACCGAATGGTCGCTGGCCAAGGCCCACCCGGCCGCCAGTTCCAGCGACATCGACTACCTGCTCGAGCACGTGAACTCCGTGCTCAGCCTGCCGCTCACCCGCGAGGACGTGGAGGGCGTGTACGCCGGCCTGCGGCCGCTGCTGTCCGGCGAGTCGGAGTCCACCTCCAAGCTGTCGCGCGAGCACGTGGTCGGCCACCCGGTGCCCGGCCTGGTCGTGGTCGCGGGTGGCAAGTACACCACCTACCGGGTAATGGCCGCCGACGCGATCGACGAGGCCGCGCGCACCATGGATGCCCTGGTGCCTCCGTCGTGCACCGCGTCGCTGCCGCTGGTCGGCGCGGACGGCTACCAGGCGCTGTGGAACCAGCGCCGTTCGCTGGCGGCGACCGCCGGCATCCACGTCGCTCGGGTCGAGCACCTGCTGAACCGGTACGGGTCTTGTGTTTTTGAGTTGCTGTCCATGATCCGGTCGGATGCTTCGTTGGCTGCGCCGCTGCCGGGTGCGGACGACTACCTCGCGGCCGAGGCGCGGTACGCGGTGACCCACGAGGGCGCCCTGCACCTGGATGACGTGCTGACCCGGCGGACGCGGATCTCGATCGAAGCCTGGGACCGCGGGGTTGCTTGTGCTCCCACGGTGGCCGCGCTGATGGCCGACGTGCTGGGCTGGAGCGAGGAGGACCGGGAGCGCGAGGTTTCCCTGTACTTGGCGCGGGTCGCGGCCGAGCGTGAGTCGCAGACCAAGCCGGACGACGACGCGGCCGAAGCCGCGCGCATGGAAGCCCCCGACATAGCCACCCGGTGACGGGGGCTCCGTCCGCGGCATTCCGCCGCTGGGCCGGCGGCTGGCTCGATGGGCCTCGATAGCGTGGTGGTTTTTCCCTTTGTGGTAGCGGGACCCCTGTTCACGAGGGTCGATCTTCCACAAAAGGGAAATCTTCCACGCTGATTACGGGACTGCCGGTGCGCTCCTGTACCGGTAGTCGCACAGTGCACTCCAGGCACAGGCTGCGCGCACGCGGCCAGGCCCAGCGGCCAGGCCCAGCGGCCGGCACGGGCCATGCGCGCGCAATTCGCCAACAGGATCCGATCCGAGAGCGTAACTGTCCGCAATCATTCGGACGCCCCGGGAACGGCGCGAGCCCCGGCCGATCCCAGCCCTGCCGTGGCTAGATACGGTTGCCAATGTGACGTTGGACGACCTTGCGCTACGGCTGCGGGAATTCGTATCCGCCCGCGATTGGGATCAGTTCCATACTCCGAAGAACCTAGCCATGGCCCTCGCGGGCGAGGTGGGCGAGCTTCTCGCCGAGTTGCAGTGGCTGACGCCCGAAGAATCGGAAGGCATCATGGCGGACCCGGAATCCGCCGCGAGGATGCGATCGGAACTGGCGGACGTCACCATCTACCTGGTCCGACTGGCCGACCTGCTCGGTGTCGACCTGATCGAGGCGGCGCGGGCGAAGCTGGCGGAGAGCGACCTTCGCTATGACGTGGAGAACTATCGCGGCTCCGTCCGCAAAGCTCCGCCATTGTCCTGAAACGCAGGGTAATCTGCTGACCGCAAGGAAATGCGGCCCGACGGGCTTCCAATTGATCCCTGAGATCGCGGACACGCCCCCACCCGCACGAATTCTTCGTGCTGCCTGGGGAAATTGTGACGGCGTTCAGGGTATCCGCTGCGGGCCTGATTGGCTCACCCATGGAGCGACAGCTCGCGAGTATCCTCGCCGACCACCTGCGATTCACCACGGGTCGGTCGCCGTCAGAATCAGAGCGGAAGTCCTGGCGGCGCAGTATCCCGGTATTGGCCCATGACCTCGTGGACGCCGGTCTCGGCAACGTCGAGATGCTGATCGAATACCAGCTTCCGTTGACCAGTAAGCGTGCCGACGTGGTGCTGGCGGGCGTCGACCGGCGCACCGGGGGCGATGCGTACGTGGTCGTCGAGCTCAAGCAATGGAGCCATGCCGAACTCTACGAGGAAGATGAACGCCTTGTCCTGGTCGAGGGAATGCTCGGCCAGCGAGACCATCCGCTCCTCCAGGTGCAGGGCTATTGCGATTACATCGTCGACTTCGTGGGGTCCTTGCGTGGGAACGAAAACGCCGTGCGCGGGGTCGCGTATCTCCACAACGCGGCCGACCTCGACGTGGACGATCTTTTCGAGCTCGCGACGACCGAACGGACCCGGCTCTTCACCAAGAGCCGGCGAGGCGCCTTCCTCGAGTATCTGCGAAGTCAATTCGCGCCCGACCAGGGCGCCGGCGCCGCCGACCGGCTGCTGACCAGCGCCACCCGTCCGTCCAAGCAGCTCATTAAGTTCGCGGCGGCCGAGATCAGGGACCGCGAGCAGTTCATTCTGCTTGATGAGCAGCACACCGCGTACGACATGGTGCTGCATGTGGTCGACAAGGCCCAGCGCTCGGATGCCAAGGAAGTCGTCCTCATCACTGGCGGTCCCGGAAGCGGGAAGAGCGTCATCGCGCTGTCGCTGCTCGGCGAGTTGTATCGTCGCGGCTACACCGCACTGCACGCCACAGGTTCCCGTTCGTTCACTCAGACGATGCGCCGGTACGGCGGCCGCGGCTCCCCCCGCGTCAAGAACCTGTTCAAGTACTTCAACAGCTTCATGGCTGCCCGGCAGAACGACATCGACGTGCTGATCTGCGATGAGGCCCACCGCATCCGGGATACGTCCGAGAACCGCTATACGAATGCCGCACTGCGAACCGGACGCCCCCAGGTGGACGAACTCATGGCGGCGGCGCGCGTGCCGGTCTTCCTGCTCGACGAGCACCAGGTCGTGAAGCCGGGGGAGATCGGAACCGTCGAGGCCATCACGTCACACGCATCTTCTTCGGGATTCCGCGTACATCACGTTCAACTGGATGACCAGTTCAGGTGTGGCGGCAGCCGGAAGTACGAGAAGTGGGTCCTACGGCTGCTGGGCCTCGAGGAAGGCGGTCCCGAACCGTGGACCGGCGACGAACATTTCGAGGTCTCTGTCGCCGAGTCGCCATGGGAAATGGAAAACATCCTGCGCGACAAGCTCGCAGCAGGCTCTTCGGCACGAATGTCTGCCGGATTTTGCTGGCCATGGAGTAAGAAGCCGCACCCGGACGGACGGCTCGTGGACGACGTGCGGGTTGGCGACTGGGCGAGGCCGTGGAATGTGTATGGCGACCGGGCCGTTGGCGAGGCTCCGCCAAGCGCGTTGTGGGCGACGATGAACGGCGGGTTCGGCCAGGTCGGCTGTGTCTATACCGCACAAGGCTTCGAATATGACTGGTCCGGTGTCATCATCGGTCCTGACCTGATCGCCCGCCACGGCCGCATGGTTCCCGTTCGCGAGGCCAACAAGGACCCGGATTTCAGCAAGCGGTCGGTCACCGCTCTCCAGTGCGACCGGCACATCCGCAACATCTACAAGGTCCTGCTCACCCGCGGCATGGTCGGCACGATCATTTACGCCGTCGACCCCAAGACCCGAGAGTTCCTCGCCGAACTGACCGAAACGATTCCGGAGGCGGCTACGAAAAAGACTGCGGCGCGCCCCGCCGTTCGCCCCGGATAACGCGGCGAACGGCGGGCTGGGCGGCTCACCCCACCATCCGCGCAGGAACTTCGCGGCCATCTCACTCGCGCCCGCGAGCGGGCCGTCGGGATGACGCATCGCCTCCAGGATGAGCCCGGAGATCTTATCCTCGACCGCAGCCAGGACCTCGCTGGGCGTCGCCCCAGCCGCCGACCGGTAACCGATCACCGCACCCGCGTTGCACACGAAGTCGGGCAGCGCCAGGACGCCCCGCCGGTGCAACTCGGCGGCGCCGTCCGCGGTGTACGGCGCGTTCGCGGCGGGCGCGACGACACGCACACCCGGCGGCAGTCGCCGCGCCACAGCACCGTCGATCATCCCCGGCCGGGTCCCCGGAACCAGCACGTCGGCCGCCACCTCCGTGAACAGTCCGGCCGGCGGACTGACCGGCCGGCCGTAGCGAGCAACGCACGTGTCGCCGTGCGCGCGGCGCAGCGCGAGCAATACCTCGACATCCAGTCCCGCGGGGTCCGTGATGTACCCGGCCAGGGTCGACACCGCGACCACCCGGCCGCCACGGCGGACTACCTCGCGAGCCACCCCGCCGCCCACCTTGCCGAATCCCTCGATCGCGACCGAACGCCCTTCCCAGCCCCACCCCCATTGAGCGCTCAGCGCCACATCGGCGGCGACCGCGACTCCATAACCGGTCAGCAGATCCTCGAACGGCACGCCGCCCACGGCGGCGGTGATGGCGGCCGGCGCGGCCCGGCCCGCGCGCAGCGGAGCGAAGTCCTCCTCGGCCGTGCCCATGTCCGGCCCGGTCAGGAACCGGCCCGTCCCGACCATCGGCCCGATCTCCGCGCAGTACCTGGCCATCAGGCCGGCCTTGCCGCCAGCATCCGCCGGGTCCCCGCGCACCCCCGCCTTGGCACCGCCGATCCGCTCACCCAGCACGGCGAACTTATAGGTCATCGCTCGCGCCAGCAGCGCCACCTCGGCCACGCTGACATCCGGAACCAGCCGCGTGCCCCCGGCGGACATCAGCGCGCCAGGCAGATCGAACACCACAACCCCCGGGACCGAGCCCAACTCGACGATCTCCGGGCCGCCGTCGCTATGGCCCACATGATCACGATGACACAACTGCGCTCCGGGTGAGTGGCAACGGTGCCGTTTAGCGCGCAGATCACCCTTCGCCGCGAGTAGCGTTACCCGACGTGGAACTCAAGCCCGCCGCCGTCACCCCAGAACTCGCGTCCGCCGCCTTGGCCAGCCCAGCCTTGACTGGCGCCGTCAAGCTGGCCGAATGGGTCGGCGAAGGCCGCGAGATCACCGAGTCCGGCGTGCTCCGTCCCGCCGTCGCCGAACAGGCATGCAAAGACCTCGGCTTCGAACGCGAGGAACCTGGCAAGAAATTGCGCAGTGCACAGGACGTGCCCGCGCTGATGGTCTGCTGGAACGTAGCCCGGCTGAGCGGCCTGATCACGCTAGAGCAAAAGCGCGCAAAAGGAACAGCAGCAGCCCCAGACGACCCGGACGCCACACTGAACGCATGGCTACGCGCGGTCAGCGCCGTCTTCGGCCTGCCGGACGAGCCGTGCGCTGAATGCCTGACGGTGCTAGCCGCGATCGCCCAGGCCGATAAGGCCGACCTCAAGCTCGCCGATGTCCTTGAGGCAGTCCTCCAGGACTCGCCGGCAACATGTCCCGACTGCGGCGGGTTCCACGAGGACGACCATGCCATGGCAACCGCACAACACGCCGCAAGCTCAGTCGAGGACCTGATGTTCTTCGGCGCCCTGACCGTCGAAGGCAACGGGGACACCAACAGCATCATCACCCTCAGCCCGCTCGGCCAGATGCTCGCCGACTCGGTCTTCGCGCTGCTCGCTCCCGCTCCCGAGGACAGCGCCGCCGCGGTCGCGACGAGGCTCGCCGACCTGCCCGGCGCCACGGCGGCACGGTATGCCGCGGCCTGGCTGGCCGCCCGCACCCCGGTCGAGGCCGTAGCGGAACTCCTGGACGCCGCGAAGTCCGCAACCCCGCGCCAGCGCCTGTCCGCGATCGACCTGGCCGCGGTGATCGGGCCGCAGGCGGCCCCTGTGTGGCGTGAGCGCGCCGAAGCCCCCGGCTACGGCGCCCACATCCGCGCCTGCCTGGCTCAGTGGGATGGGGATGTGCCGAACTTCCCCCGCGACGACGCCTGGCTGGCGACCGACGACCTGAGCGCGGCGTACGAGGACGTCCCGCAGGACGAGGCCGTGGTGCGGATGAGGATGGAGTTGCAAGAAGCCCACCACCCTTACGCCGCGACCGACATGCTGGAGTGGCTGGGGGAGTCCGGCCACCCAGACGCGCCACGGCTCATGGACCTGGTCCGCACGGCAAACAACCCCCGCCGCCCGTCAACGCAGGAGCCCGACACCACAAAGCCGCTCCAGCTCCTGATCACGCTGCAAAACGTTGACGACCCGCCCGTCTGGCGCCGCATCGCGGTCCCGGGATCGACCAGTCTCGACAGCTTGCACTACATGATCCAGGACGCGATGGGCTGGGAAAACGACCACCTGTACGCGTTCTACGCCGGCCGCCGCGAACTCCACAAGGCAACGCCGCTCCGCGATGTGCTCCCGAGGAGCGGCTCGCACTTCCAGTACCTATACGACTTCGGCGATGACTGGGCACACGACGTGAAATCAGAAGGCTTCTATCAGAACGACAAAGGTGTCACCCTCCCAACATGCCTCGACGGCAGCGGGGCATGCCCGCCCGAAGACTCCGGCGGCGCGTACGGCTACTACTACCTAAAGGAAGCCCTAGCCGACCCCGCTCACGACAACCATTACGAACGGCTCGACTGGATGGGCCTGGATTCCGCCGCCGACTTCGACCCGGCCGCGTTCTCCCTGGAGTCGGCGAACAAGCGCCTGGCCCGCCCCCTACCGGAAGAAACTGCCGACCCGCCCGGCCCGCCGGTCATCACGATCGTCCGCGCCCAGCGGCGCGGCAAGAAGCCCAAAGCCAAACGCTAGCTGTTCGTGCCGACCTCGCCGAGCCCGGGCCGCGTCGGTTATCAACGTGGGCTGCTCGGCGCGTCGCGAGCACCGGTATGCCAGCTGCCTGAAATGTCCAGGCCTGACCGGCTATACGCCAATATTTTCGAGATCGGTACGGAGCCTGCGCTACACCTCGAAACTTATTGCGAGCACTTACCCTCCCGAGCCGGGCCCTGCTGGTTTATTCCGGGGCTGGCCCGGGGCGCAGGTCGGCCCCGGTAAGTTAGCGGCTGACGTCCGGGCTCGGTCGGCTCGCTGGGCCCGCGATAGCGTGGCAGTTTCCCGCTTCGTGGTAGCGGAACCTTTGTTTACGGGGGTTAATCCACCACGAGGGGTAATCTTCCACGTCGTTGGCGGGCCTGCCCGTGCGGCCGTATCCCGGCAGCCGCTTACGGCACTCCAGGCACAGGCGGCGCGCCGGCGGCCAGGCCGCGGCAGCTGGCGGGCGGACGGGCGGCACGGCCATGCGCGCGCAATTCGCCAGCAGGGTCCGATCTGGGAGGGTAAGTAGTCCGCAATAACCGGCCAGCCGGCCGGCCTCCCGGACTGTCCGGTTGATGGGGATATGCCCCGGCGAAAGCCGGGCGGTCAGCATGACACTGCCTCTCCGGACCCGCAGCTTTCTAAACCGGTACAGGTCGTTTCGATCTCGAGACCATGTCGTGGCCGCCAGGAGCGTTACCGGCGCGAGCCCGCACGAATCCCCAGGCGCCGCCGAAGCTCATCG
>Ga0070741_10005390_pt1 | contig 28495 bp, 29 predicted proteins | sample Coa_R1_4_FD_66440 | JGI IMG/M metagenome (GOLD analysis project Ga0070741, IMG submission 66440) | Surface soil microbial communities from Centralia Pennsylvania, which are recovering from an underground coalmine fire - Coalmine... | ecosystem: Environmental > Terrestrial > Soil > Unclassified ... | reverse complement strand
TTGTAGTGCGCGTGCCTTGTTTGTTCAGTCACCATAAGCAAATTATATCACACGTTGTTCGCTTGTGCAAGTATTCGTTGTCAAGACAAAAGAGACGGGGCGCATTCCTCACCGGGCTTTAGCCCGGTGTCCCCTGCGCCGAATTCTATGGACATCGCGGCGCGAGTCGCGCTTTTTTGTTAGTTCTGGTTGCCATTGAAGAAGCGGAGGGAGAGATGGTTACGAAGTCCATTGAACAGGTCGATCCGGCAGTCGCCGCCAAGGGGTACGTCCATCCTGAAGTGCTCGTCTCGACTCAGTGGGTGGCCGATCATTTGAGTGACCCGTCGATCCGCATTGTCGAGTCCAACGAGGATATCCTGCTGTACGACCAGGGGCACATCCCCGGCGCGATCCAGATCGACTGGGTGGGCGACCTGAACGACAAGGTGCGCCGCGACTACCTGGATCGCAAGTCGTTCAGTGAATTGATGGCCCGCAACGGTATCAGCAACACCACCACCGTCGTGTTCTATGGGGACAAGAACAACTGGTGGGCCTGCTATGCCTTCTGGGTCTTCCAGCTTTTTGGGCACGAAAACGCCAAAGTCATGGACGGCGGACGCATGAAATGGATCGCGGAAGGGCGTCCCCTGACCAGAGAGAAGCCCACCTACCCGCCCGCGAGCTACAAAGCGCCCGAACGCGCCGACTACAAGTATCGCGCCTTCCGCGATCAGGTGGCGGCGCACATCGCCGCCGGGCAGCCGCTGGTGGACGTGCGCAGCCCCAAAGAATACAGCGGCGAACTGCTGCACATGGAAGCCTATCCGCAGGAAGGCGCATTGCGCGGCGGGCACATCCCCGGCGCGCGTAACGTGCCCTGGAGCCAGGCCGCCAACGAGGACGGCACGTTCAAGAGCGCTTCGGAGCTGCGCGCCATCTACGAGCAGCGCGAGGGCCTGAGCGAAGACGACAATGTGATCGCGTACTGCCGCATCGGCGAGCGCTCATCGCACACCTGGTTCGTGTTACACTATCTGCTCGGCTACCCGAACGTGCGCAACTACGACGGCTCCTGGACGGAGTGGGGCAACCTGGTCGGCGCACCGATTGAGCGCTGACAGGCCGGAAGGGTTCACCTCACCCCCGACCCCTCTCCGCTTCGCAGAGCGGGGAGCCGTTACCGGACGGTATTCCCCGCTGGTTCCCCCTCGCCAACTGGCGAGGGGGTCAGGGGGTGAGGTTCTGCAAAATCGATAGACAGGTCGGGTAGCCTCCAGCGAATTGGCAGGCGCGAGATGGTGTGAGGAACCATGTTTGACAGGCAAGCTTTTATCGACAACATCCTGGATCATTACGAGCATCCCCGGCATCGCGGGCCGATGCCCGACGCAACGGTGACGATGAAGGGCGGCAACCCTGGCTGCGGCGACATCATCACCGCGCACCTGAAGATCGGCGATGGCGAGCGGATCGAAGACGTGAGTTTCGAGGGCGAAGGCTGCACCATCAGCCAGGCCGCCGCTTCGATCCTGAGCGAGCAAATCCTGGGCAAGACCCTCGATGAAGTGAAGAACATGGATCACACCCAGTTTATCGAAGACCTGGGCAAAGAGGTGGTCATCAACCGCCTGAAATGCGCGACATTGGCCCTGAATACGGTCAAGGCTGCCGAGCGCAAATACCGGGCGCAGCAGGCGGGCGAGGCACAGAACGACAACGAGGTGACGAACTTTTAATGTCTGAATTCATCACTGTGGCAACCACCGACGAACTAAAACCCGGCGAGCGTATGATCGTCGAGGTAAATGACCATTACATTGCACTGTTCAACGTCGATAACCGCTACTACGCGATAGAAGATCGCTGTACCCATGACGATGGCCCGCTGGCCGAGGGCGAGCTAACCGGCACGGTCATCGAGTGTCCACGTCACGGCGCGCAGTTCGACATCACGACGGGCAGGGTCTTGCGCTTCCCGGCCATCACACCCGTACCGCGCTACGACGTTCGCGTCGAAAATGGCGAAATCCAGATCAAAATCTGAAACGTGCCGATCCGAACAGTCAACCTCAACACCAGAGCACTATTTCCAAGACCTCGATCCCTTTCTATAATTGAAAGGCGATGAGGCTGCTTGGGAGGCTTCATCTGCTGGAATGGAGTGCCTTGATGAGCAGGCAGTTACGTATCGTACTGCAAGAGGCCGAACGTGGGTTCGGCAGGCTCGTCCAAACCTGTCTCGAATGTGAACCCGACGGGCCACGTGTCGTCGGGATTTTTCGTCATCGCCTGGACGCGCAACAGATCGTCGATGCCAATGCCGATGCTGTGATGATCGAGGTTACAGCGCGCCGTCCGCTCGACCTGAGCTGGCGCAATACTTCCTCGCTGGCCTACCATATCCCTGTGCTGGTGTGCGCTCCCTCGGCGCTGCTGATTCCGCCGATGCGCGACAAAATTCAGGTCCTGGTCATGCCTTTCACCCTTGACGAACTGCTGGCCGCGCTCTCTAAACTGGTCGATCCGGCCATCCCGCTTGCCCCTTCTCCCCGTATGTGACAGGCATCATGCGCCCGATTTGCCGCGCTGTACTCTGGGGGCTGATCATGACCGCGCTGGCGGGCTGTCTGCGCACGCTGGACACAACGCCGCTGGAACCAACGCCCGTGACGCGGGTGGCGGTCATTCCATCGGCCACCGGAACCGCAGTTTCCACCTCCGCGCTCACTACCCAGGCTCCTACCGGTCTGCCCACAGGGCAGGCGACGAGTCCAGCAACTGTGTCGGCAACAACGGCAGTGGTCGCTACGGCGACGCCAACAGCAGCCCGGTCAGCAACGGCCACCAGCACGCCAACGTTGACCCGCACGGCCATCAGGACGGCGGCCACTGCCTCCCCGTCGCCTGTGCCCTCCGCGACGACAGAAACGTCAGGGGAGCTTCCGGCGCGCCCGGCCACCGCCACGCCGAGTGCGACTCTCACACCGACTGCGACGGCGAGTCATACCCCGACGGCTGGGCTGCCCTCAGCGACGGCAACCGCAACGCCGTCAGCAACACCCAGCACAACGCGGACTGCTACGGCCACGCCGAGCGCCATCTCGACCAGCACGCCTACTGCCATACCGCCGACCTGGACGCCGACCTGGACAGCCACCTCGACTGCGACGCCGAGCCTGACCCCAACGGCCACAGCCCTACCCTCTGCGACCCGCACGGCTACGCCATCCGCGACGCCAACGGCCGTGCCATCTGCCACACCCCTGCCCACGCACACGGCCACAGCCGTGCCATCTGCCACTTCAACCCCGATCCCATCGGCGACCCTGACGGCCACACCGCTCCCCACCAGCACGGCGACTTTGACCGCAACGCCGACGGTAACGCCGTCTGCCACACCCACCGAGACGCTCACGGCGACCCCGACGCCAGGCCCGACCCACGCATCGGGTGAGGCTACCACAGCGACCCCAACGGCAACGTTGACAGCGACCCGCACGCCACCCGTGTTCCCGACGGCCTCCGATGGCGCACGCGGCACCATCGACGCCGACTGTAACTACACGGTGGCCGTAGGGGATCGGCTGTTCCGGATCGCGCTGCGTTTTGGCAAGACGGTCAGGCAGTTGACGGAGGCCAACAACCTGACCAGCGCCAGCCTGATCCACCCGGAGCAGGTGCTGAAGATTCCGGATTGTCTGGAATAGATTGCCGCTTAACCAATCACCGCTGATCCGGCCACGCCTGCATCACCTGGCGCAGGATGCCTAGCTCGCCGATGTGGTAGGCGTTGTGATCGCCCACCAGGATGATCTCGCGCAAAATGGTCTGCCCCTGCCCGTGCGGGATCACGCTGTACAGGTCGGTTTTCGGGTCGGTGGCAAGTGCTTCCACGTCGCGCAAGTCCTTGCGGAAGGCGTCCAGTCTGGCCTGCCACTGCTCCGGCGTGGCCTGGCTGGACGGATCGGGCCAGTAGCCAATCGGCCAGTCCGGGGAAATATGCTTGGGGTTACGGACGAATTCCAGAATGTCCCACTGAGTGATGCGCAGGTGCTCCACCAGATGCCAGGGCGTGTACGGGACGTTGGGCGGGCGGGTATTGATGAGCGCCATCGGGAAATCGGCAACGACCTCCTCAAAGCCCATGTGCGCCTGACCGCCGCGCAGCAGGGCCACCAGTTGTTTGCGCAAGACCTGTTCGCCGTCCATCGGTCCTCCTGTCTGGCATCTGAACAGATTGTCCAGCACAGTGAGTTTCCGCGCAGTGAGTGAATTGTCAATCGGTTTGGGTGGAAATCTGGGACACGGCGTTGCGAGGATCAGTTCCGACGCCGCAACAGCCGCCGCAGCCGCGCCCAGATGTCTACCAGGCCGCCGGGCAGGGCCAACACGACCACGATGAACAACAGGCCGAAGATGATCTGGTGGGCCGACACGAGCCGGATGGCAAGCTGTTCGCGGATGAGGATGTAGAACACCGCACCCAGCACCGGCCCGATCTGCGTGCCGAGGCCGCCCACAAAGGCGATCAGCAGCGGGTCGAACGTCCACTGCGGGCTGAACGGCGCTTCGGGATAGTAGCTCACCTGCTGGAAGGCGAAGGTTGCACCCGCCAGCCCGGCAAAGAAGCTGCTGATCGCCAGCGTGAGCAGCTTGTGGCGCACGGTGTGGACACCGGTTGCCTGCGCCGCGTGTTCGTCCTCGCGGATGGCGAGGATGCCCAGACTCAGCCGGGAGTGCAGCAGTAGATAGGCAGCCAGCATTGTCGCACAGGCCACGGCCAGCGCCAGATAGTAGCGCAGCGCCAGGTTGTACCCGGCGATGGCTTCGGCAGGCAGCGTGGTGATGAGCGGGTTGGTGTTGGCGACGGTGATGCGCAGCACTTCGGCCAGTGCCAGCGTGCCGATGGAAAAGTACGCGCCGCGCAGCCGGAAGGTCGGGACGCCGATGATGATCGCAAAGCCCAACGAAGCCAGCCCGCCGGCCAGGAAGGCCAGCGCAAAGTTCGTCCCGTCCAGCCAGAGCGTGCGCGTCACGAACGCCCCAATGCCGAAGAAGGCTGCATGGCCCAGGTTGATCTGGCCGGCGAACCCGGCCAGGATGTTCCAACTCTGGCCGAGCGCGATGTACAGGAAGATCAGGAACAACAGGTTGAGGGTGTCCTGGCGGTTAGTGATCTGCGGGAGCAGGACGGCGGCGAAAAGGACAGCGGCGACACCGAACGCCAGCGCCAGCCGCCTCAGTGGGAGTTGGCGGTGGGCTGACCCGGCAGTTCCGGCGGTGGGTTGCACGCCCGGAATGGCCTCTTCGGTCATTTGATGCAAAACCTCACCCCCGGCCCCTCTCCAACTGGAGAGGGGAGAAAATACGCCAAGACGAGCCAACCATTTCCCCCTCTCTGCGCAGTGGAGAGGGGGTCAGGGGGTGAGGTAAATTCTCGGTCACGCGCTTCTCAGCCCGCCTTTCCCAAACAGGCCCTGCGGCCTGACCAGCAGCACCAGCAGGAAGATGACCAATCCGACCACCTGACCATACTCCGCGCCGATGACCAGCGCGCTGCCCGCCTCGGCCATGCCCAGCAGCAGGCCCGCCGGGAATGCGCCCATGATGCTGCCCGTGCCCGCCAGCACGACCACGACCAGCGCCTTCAGCGTCCAGGGCAGACCGATGGTGGGCGTGACGCCGTAGCCCATCGTCACCAACGCCCCCGCCACCCCGGCCAGCGCCGTGCCTATGGCAAACGTAACCAGGTACACGCGCTGAACGTCGATCCCGGCCAGCGTCGCTGCTTCCCAGTCCTCGGCGGTGGCGCGGATGGCCTTGCCGAAATACGTCCGGTGCAGAAACAGGTGCAGCGCGATGACAGCCAGCAGCCCGATCCCCAGGTTCGCCATGCGCGTGTAGGGCAGCACGATCCCGGCCAGCGCCAGCGTGCGCCCGGTGTAAGCGGTCTGGACAGTGCGCTCATCGCCCGTCCACAGCAGGATCGCCGTCTGTTGCAGAATCAGGATCAGCCCGAAGCTGATCAGCAGCGAGTTCTTGATCTTGCTCTCCGTGCCCTGCCGGACGACGTGCGTGTACAGCAGTTTGTGAAGGACTGTGCCGAGCACGAACATAACCGGGCCGAGGATCAGCAGCGAGACGAGCGGATCCAGGCCCACCAACTGGAACAGCCAGAAACTGACGTAGCCGCCGATCATGAGCAGCTCGCCGTGCGCCACGTTCAGCACGCGCATCACGCCGAAGACCAACCCCAGGCCGAGCGCCGCAATGCCATAAATGCTGCCCACGAACACGCCAAAGACAAGCGTCTGAGCAATCGTCGCCAAGCTCATTGCGCCGCAGCCTCCGGGCTGTAGCCCAGGTACGCCTGCCGCACGTTGGCATCGGTCAGCAGTTCCGAGCCGGTTCCCTGGCCGACGACGCGCCCCTGCTCGACAATGTACGCCCGGTGCGCCAGTTCCAGCGCGGCGTGGACGTTTTGCTCGACCAGCAGCACCGTGACGCCGGACTGGTTAACGGCCTGTACCACGTCGAAGATGTTCTCGACCACGATGGGCGCCAGCCCAAGCGAGGGTTCGTCGAAGAGCAGCAAGCGCGGCAGGCCCATCAGGGCGCGGCCTATGGCGAGCATTTGCTGCTGGCCGCCGCTCATCGTCGCGGCGATCTGGTGTTTCCGTTCGGCCAGGATCGGAAAGGTCTCAAAGACTCGTTGCAGCGTTTTATTCTTTTCGTGCCGCGCTCTGGCCGTGAATGCGCCGACTTCCAGGTTTTCCAGGACGCTCATGCTGCCGAACAGCCGCCTGCCCTCCGGCACGAGGACGATTCCCCGCGCCACGATCTGGTAGGCCGGGATGGTGTGGATCGGCTGCCCGTCGAGCAGCACGCTGCCCGCTGCCGGGCGATGCAGGCCGACGATGGTGCGCAGCAGCGTGGACTTCCCGGCCCCGTTTGGCCCGACCAGCACCACGATCTCGCCCTGGTTGATCGTGAGGGACACGCCCCACAGCGCTTGCAAGTCGCCGTAAAAGACATCGACTTCGCGCACTTCAAGCATGGGTGACACGCTGCGCTTTCCCCAGGTAGGCTTCGATCACGTGCGGATCGGCGGCAACCGCAGCCGGATCGCCCTCAGCGATCTTCTGGCCGAAAGCCAGCACGACCACCCGATCCGAGATGCCAAAGACGGCCTTCACCAGATGCTCGACCATGATGATCGTCACGCCTGCCGCCCGAATCTGCCGGATGAGGTCGAGCGCGGCCAGGACTTCCGAAGGGTTGAGGCCCGACAGCAGTTCATCCAGCAGCAGCAGCCGGGGGTGCGTCGCCAGGGCGCGGGCCAGTTCCAGCCGCTTACGATCCACCAGAGTCAGGCTGTGTGCGGGCTGATCGGCTCGATCCGCCAGCCCGACTCGATCCAGAATGGTCAGGGCTTCGCTCTCGGCCTGGCGGCGGCTGCGCACCGGTTCGCGCCCATAAACGCAGCCCACGCACACGTTATCCAGCACGCTCAGGTGTGGGAAGGGGCGGATGAGTTGGAAGGTGCGGGCGATGCCTTGCTTGCAGCGATCCGCAGGCCCCAGGCGCGTGATGTCGCGCTCGGCGAAGAACACGCGCCCGGAGTTGGGACGGTACACGCCCGTGATCAGGTTGAACAGGGTCGTCTTGCCGGCCCCGTTTGGCCCGATCAGGCCGAGGATCTCCCCTTCAGAGACGCTCAGATCGACGGCCTGAACGGCGCACAACCCCCCAAAATAGCGGACGATCCTGTCCAGCCGCAGCAGCATCGGCCTGTTACCGATCCGCAAACGGCTTGGCCGGGTAGGCCAGCGGCGCGACGGCCTGATCCTTCGGCCAGACCAGGACTTGCTTGCCGTCCTGGTATTGGTCGATGGTGGCCGTCACTTTGCCGGTTCCGTCGGGGTTGAACTGGACGGGGCCGATGACCGATTCCTTCAGGTCGGTAGCCGCAATCGCATCGCGGATCGCGTCACGATCCAGCGCTTTGGCGCGGTTGAGCGCGTCGGCCAGAATTTGAATGACGGCATAGGCCGGGCCGGAGGTGGCCTGCGCAGGCTTGTTGTACTTTTCCTGGTAGCGCTTTGCCATGTCCGCCGCGCCGGGGAATTTCACCGCCCGGTCCCAGCCTGGCATCAGCGCGAAGTAGTCGCCGTCTTTGCCAAGCCCCTGGCTCCACGCCGCGCCGTTGTCCGCCGCGCGGATGAAGATCGACAGGTTGGGCGTGTAGGACAGCTCCTTCATCTGCTTGACGATGGCGATCCCGTCGGGAGGTGTCGGCAGCGCCACGATGACCTCAGTACCCGCGCTCTTCGCGTTCAGGATCATCGTGCTGAAATCCTTCGCGCCGGGCGCATACTGCTCATCCGTCGTCAGGTTGTAGCCGCGCGTCTTGGCCTCCTTCGTCCACAGATCGCGCATCTCCGCGCCCCAATCGGTTTTCTCGGCGAAGATGCCGACCTTCGTGGGCTTGGGCGAGAGCGTATCCAGCATGTCGTAAATGGCCGTGACCAGGCTCGGCGACTTGGGGAAGGGCGAGAACAGGTACTTAAAACCCTTCTGGTGGATCGCATAGAGGGCGAAGGCCACGCCCAGGTACGGCGTCTTGTTCTTCTCGGCAATGGCCGCCGCCGCCGCGTGCAGGTCGCTGCCGAAGCCGCCCAGGTAGACCATCACCTGGTCATCGGCGTAGAGCGATTCCATGCGCTGCACGGTCTTGGTCGGGTCGGATTCGTCGTCCAGGACTTTCAATTCGAGCATCATCTTTTCGCAGTTGACGATGACGCCACCCGCCTTGTTGATGTCTTCGACGCCTAGTTCATAGCCATTCTTGATCTGTTCGCCGCCACCGGCATAGCGTCCGGTGAGCGGGATCACTGCGCCGATCTTGACGGTCTTGCCGTTGTCGGCCACCGAGGCGCACTGCGACGCCGCCGCAGTGGCCGCTGGTGTGCCGCCCTGCCCGCGCGTGATGACGGCAGGCGACGAGGCAAAGCTGAGGACGAGAATAAGGGCGACGACAGCGGCAAGTAGACGACTCGATGCACTGAGTGATCTGTTCATAAAACGCTCCTTAAATTCGTGTAGGAAGCACTACAGTCCAGCCGCACGCAGCGGCACACCCCAAAAATCTTTTATTTCCTGGCGCTCCGGGCCAGATCGCAGCGTATCAGACATCCGCAAGGCTATAGTAGTCTGCGAAATAGGCGGACATCTGTCGCCATTGGCGGACACAACTATTCGATTATTCCGAACGGGAACCTCACCCCGTGCCCGGCGCTAAAGCACCGGACTGAGAATACAAAGCCCCTCTGGGGCTGATTCAGCCCTGGGCTAAAGCCGCAGGGCTTCCCCGTCATGCGCCCCACACCTCCCGGCTGGTCTCCACCACGAGCCGCAGCTTGGCCTCCTGATCGGCCTGCGTGACCAGGTTGCCCTCTTCCGTCGAGGCAAAGCCGCACTGTGGACTGAGCGCCAGCCGTTCCAGAGGGACGTATTTCGACGCTTCCTCAATACGCCGCTTCAGGTCAGCCTTGTTTTCGAGCGCTGGTTTTTTGGTCGTGATCAGGCCCAGCACCACGACCCGATCTTCGGGGACGTGTTGCAGTGGCTCAAAGCCGCCGGAACGGGCGTCGTCGTACTCGACCAGGAAACGCTGGAAGCGCGTATTCCGGAAGACCTTAGAGGCAATCGGGCTGTAGTCGCCGCTGGCGTAGAATTTGCTCTGGTTGTTGCCCCGGCACATGTGCAGCCCAAAGGTAATGCCGGGATGACCGCTGATTACGGCGTTGTCCATCTCGATGCAGCGCTCAAGCAGCCGGTCCGGGTCGTTGCCGCGCTTGCGGTAGCCCTCGCGGATGTCCGGGTCGATCAAGGCCGTGTACTGCGGCGCGTCGATCTGGATGTAGGTGCAGCCCAGGCGGATCAATTCATCCACCTCGGCCCGCAGGATGTCCACCACGTCGGCCAGGTAGGCATCGATGTTCGCGTAAGCGCCCCTGGACTTTTCCGGGTCGTAATAGGCGGCGGCCTGCTGGGCGCTGATGAGCGTCGCTTTGGCGGGGCGGTCCGTCCTGGCGCGCAGATACGTGAACTCCTCCGAGCACATAGGGCGCAGCCGCTTGAGGCGCGAGACAACCACAGGCCGTTTGAAGACCAATTCGTTGCCCTGTTCGTCGCGGAAGGGAATGGCCCAGCCGCCAAACTTGTCGAAGCCCTCCACCGAATCGATCAGGTGTCCGTAGAAGGCGTAGCGGCGCATCTCGCCGTCGCTGATCACGTCCAGGCCCGCCTGGGTTTGCAGCGCAATGGCCTCGTCCACGGCGCGATCCTCGATCTTTTTGAACTCCACCGGGCTGATCTCCCCTGCCTCGCGGCGTTTGCGCGCGTCCTTGAGGTATTGGGGACGCAACAGGCTGCCAACTACATCGCTGCGATAAATGGGCATTGGGGCCTCCTAAAATGTCTATTGATATTATTCGCCTCACCCCCAGACCCCCTCTCCACCCTGTGGAGAGGGGAATCGGCTGGCGTTATAGTCTCGTATCAACGCCCCTCTCTGCTTGCGGAACCGATGTACTCATCGGCGGGGTTGGGGGTGAGGTTTGTTCTACACTATTTCCTTTGCGGCTAGTCTAACGGAAGTATTCCGTATAGTCTATCGGGCTGTCCGTGTATTTCGGACGGCGGGCTTGCCAGCTACACTTTTTTCCCCAATACTACAGGGCACACACTGGGAGGGTTCCATGCCAGAGATTCCCGCGTCCGACAGGCTACCGGAACGGCAGCTCTCCGATGACAAGGTTCAGGAATACCGGGATTTCTACGTCTCGCTGCTCGGCTTTGTGCCGCCGCGTATTCAGGCCCGCACCGACCTGCTGGCCCGTGTCGATCCCGATCTGCTGGACATGCAGGAAGCACTGCGGCGGCACTGCATGTACCCGAAGTGCTTCGACGTAAAAACTGTCCAACTGATGTTGTTTGGGATGTTACTGATGAATTTGCAGGACGCGGCGCGGCTCCATGCTATCGCCGCCTACCGCGCGGGCGCGACCTTCGAGGAGTTGAGTGCCGTCGTTAACCTGGCTTTCCTGTTCCGGGGGCTGTCCGCCGCCAACTACGGGGCGGAGATTTTGCAGGGGATCGCCAAAGACGCGGGCGTGGCCTGAGCTATGTTGCAGACGATTGAAAAGGCCAGCGACGTGCTGGCCCTGTTTGACCGTGACCGCACGGAGTGGGGCGTGGCCGAAGTTGCCGAGCGGCTTGGCCTGCCCAAGTCCAGCGCGCACGATCTGCTCACGTCGCTGGCGCAGGTGGGCCTGCTGGGCAGGACGGAAAAAGGGCGCTACCGCCTGGGCTGGCGGCTGGTCGCCCTGAGCGAAACGCTGCTCGCCACCACCGAACTGCGCCGCGAGGCGCGCCCGGTTATGGAAGAACTGGCGGCGCAGTACCAGGAGACGATCCACCTTGCCATCCTGGACGATACGAAGGTCGTCTACGTGGATAAGCTCGAAGGCCGGCAGGCCGTCCGCGTGGAGTTGACCTCGCTCGGCACGCGCCTGTACCCGCATTGCAGCGCGCTCGGCAAGGTGCTGCTGGCCTACCGCCCGGAAGCGGACGTGAAGCGCATTGTCCAGGCCGGTGGGCTGCCGCGCTTCACACCGAACACCATCACCGACGAGGCCGAGCTCGAGGCGGCGCTGGCGAAAATCCGCAAGCAGGGTTACGCCTACGACCTGGAAGAGATTCTGCCCGATCTGTGCTGTGTCGGCGCGCCCGTCCGCAACTACATGGGGGAGGTGGTGGCCGCCATCAGCATGTCCATCCCGTCCTACCGCTTCCAGCGCTCTCAGGCGCAGTTCCGCAATGCCATCGTGCGCGCCGGGAAACTGGTTTCGGAGCGCCTGGGCTACTACAGTTCCTAGGTGGGAGCAAGCCGATGAGCGCGCCTAGTTATTACTTTTACACGAAGGAGGTTGACCAGCCCCTGCCCCCTCTCCCACTGGCGAGGGGGGAACCGGTAGGCGCTGCGCTGTTGTAGGACGACTCCCCTCTCTGCTTGCGGAGAGGGGTTGGGGTGAGGTTCTGCATAACCAGATGAGTCACAATGGCAAGGTGAAGGTCGCCATCCTCGGCTCCGGCAACATCGGCAGCGACCTGATGTTCAAGCTCCTGCGCGATCCGGGCCACATGGAACTGGCGCTGCTGGCCGGGATCGAGCCGCAGTCCGAAGGGCTGGCGCGTGCCCGGTCACTCGGCATTCCGGCCAGCCACGACGGAATCAAGGCCATTTTGGAGGACCCGGACATCCGCATTGTCTTCGATGCGACCAGTGCCTACGCCCACGTGCGCCATGCCAAAGAATTGCGGGAAGCGGGGCGCATCGCCATCGACCTGACGCCCGCCGCGCGTGGCCCCTACGTCATCCCGCCCGTCAACCTGGGCGCGCATCTGGACGAAGCCAACGTCAACCTGATCACCTGCGGCGGGCAGGCCACCATTCCGCTGGTCTACGCCGTCAGCCGCGTTGCGCCCGTCGCCTACGCGGAGATGGTCAGCACCATCGCCAGCCTGTCCGCCGGGCCGGGCACGCGCCAGAACATTGATGAGTTCACCTTCACCACCGCGCGCGGCCTGGAAGTGATCGGCGGGGCCAGACGCGGCAAGGCCATCATCATCCTCAACCCGGCGGATCCGCCGATCATGATGCGCAACACGATCTACGTGCTGCTCGAATCCCAGGACGTTGACCGGGAAGCGATTTCCGATTCCGTCGAGGAAATGGTGACGGCGGTGCAGGCTTACGTGCCCGGCTACCGGCTCAAGAATCCGCCCGTCTTTGAGCAGCGCGACACGCCCGACGGCCCCCGGACGATGGTGGCGCTGCTGCTGGAAGTGACCGGCGCGGGCGATTATCTGCCGCAGTATGCGGGCAACCTGGACATCATGACCGCCTCGGCCCGGCAGGTGGGCGAGGTCTTTGCACGCAGGCTGCTCGAACAGGAAGCGCAGGTTGGGTCATGAAGCCGCCGCGTGTGACCGACACGACGCTGCGCGATGGCTCGCACGCTGTTCGCCACCAGTTCACGCGCGAGCAGGTGCGCAACGTGGTGACCGCCCTCGACAAGGCGGGCGTGCCCGTGCTGGAAGTGACACACGGCGACGGCCTGTCCGGTTCTTCCATTCAATACGGTTTCTCGCGCGTCAACGAGATGGACTTGATCGAGGAAGCCCGCAGCGCCGCCACGAATGCCCGGATCGCCGCGCTGCTGCTGCCGGGCATCGGCACGCGCAAAGAGTTGAAAGAGGCCGTCGAGCGTGGCATCCAGGTGGTGCGCATCGCCACGCAGTGCACCGAGGCCGACATCTCGCAGCAGCACTTCGGCATGGCAAAGGAGATGGGCCTGGAAGCGGTGGGCTTCCTGATGATGGCCCACATGCGCCCGCCCGAATTCCTGGCCGAGCAAGCACTGCTCATGGAAAGATACGGGGCCGACTGCGTGTATGTGGTCGATTCGGCGGGCGCGCTCCTGCCGGATGGCGCGGCGGCGCGCGTCCGGGCGCTGCGGCAGGCACTCAAGATACAGGTCGGCTTCCACGCCCACAACAACCTGGGCCTGGCGATTGGCAACACGCTGGCCGCCATTGAGGCCGGGGCTGACCAGGTAGACGGCACGATGCGCGGCCTGGGCGCGGGCGCGGGCAACGCGCCCACCGAACTGATCGCGACCACGCTCGACAAGCTGGGTCTGAATCCGGGCCTGGACGTGTTTGCCCTGCTGGATGCCGCCGAGTTCGTGGTTGCGCCCATGATGCCCTTCCAGCCGATCCCGGACCGGGACTCGATTGCCATCGGCTATGCGGGCGTGTACTCGACCTTCCTGCTGCATGCCAAGCGGCTCGGCCAGCAGTACGGCGTCGATCCGCTGCAAATATTGGTCGAACTGGGCCGCCGCAAGACGGTGGCCGGGCAAGAAGATTGGATTCTGGACGTTACCCTTGAGTTGGCGCAGCGCCAACACTCCACAGGAAAAGAGGCAGCATCCGCATGAGCGTCAGCAACGCCGAAATACAGGCTGGCGGTGTCCGCACCTTTTACAATTGCAGCGGCGAGGGCCACGCCGAGACGATTCTGTTTTTGCACGGCTCCGGGCCGGGCGTGACCGCGCTCTCGAACTGGCAACTGGCGCTGCCCGACCTGGGCGAGCAGTATTACTGCCTCGCGCCCGATCTGGTCGGCTTCGGCGCGAGCGAGCATCCCCAGAACCCGCCCACCGGCATGCGCAACTGGATGCGCCTGTGGGTCGATCAATGCCTGGCCTTCCTGGATGCGCTCAAACTGGACAAAGTGCACGTCGTCGGCAATTCGATGGGCGGCGCGATTGCGCTGCACCTGCTGATGGAAGCGCCGGAGCGCTTCAACCGCGTGGTGCTGATGGGGCCGATTGGCGCGCCGCACACCATCACGCCCGAAATTGACCGCCTGTGGGGATTCTATGAAGACCCGTCGATCCGCGCCTTTGGCAATATCATCCGCTGGTTCGTCTACGACGAGGCGTTCATCGCGGATCGGCTGGACGCCATCACCAAGACACGCTACGAGGCGGCTATGAAGCCGGAGGTGCGCCGCTCGTTCACGGCCATGTTCCCGGCCCCGCGTCAGAAAGTGATCGACGACCTGGTAGTGCCGACGCTGGCCCTGCACCGCATGATGCACCCCACCCTGCTCATTCACGGGCGCGACGACCAGATCGTGCCGCTCGAAACCAGCCTGCACCTGCTCCAACACCTGCCCAGGGTGCAGCTTCACGTCTTCGGGCAGTGCAGCCACTGGACGCAGATCGAGTATGCGAAGAGCTTCAACCAGCTTATCGCGCAGTTCTTTGAGGGGAAGCTATGAGTGCCGTCGAAACGCTGGCCGAACGGCTGGACACGGCCTGGCGCATGCACACGCCCATCCCGCCCATCACCGAGAGTGATGGCATCGCCAGCGTCGAGACGGCCTACGCCATCCAGACGCACTGGACGAACATGCGCCTGGCGCGCGGTGAGAAGATCGTGGGGCGCAAGATCGGCCTGACCAGCAAAGCCATCCAGCAGCAGTTGGGCGTCAACGAGCCGGATTACGGCACGCTGTGGCAGTCGAGCTTTTACCCGGCAACGAAGGGCCGCGTGGAGATTCCGGCGGGAGACTTCCTGCAACCGCGCATCGAGGGCGAAGTCGCCTTTCTGATCGGCAAGCCGCTGCACGGGCCGAACATCACGGCGGAGGACGTGCTGGCCGCCACCGACGCCTGCGCGATGGGCATTGAGATCGTCGCCAGCCGCATCGCCGACTGGCGCATCAAGCTGGTCGATACGATTGCGGACAACGCTTCCTACGGCGGATTCACGCTCGGCCCCTGGGACAAAAAGATGCGCGAGGCCGATCTCGGCGCGCTGGCGATGACCATCCACCAGAACGGCGAGTTGGCCGCGGAGGGCGTGGGCGCGGCGGCGCTCGGCCATCCGGCCATCTCGACGGCCTGGCTGGCGAACAAACTGCTGGAATTCGGGGTGTCGCTGCAACCGGGCGATATCGTGATCTCCGGCGGCATCACGCGCATGTTGCCCGTGAAGGCGGGCGATACCTTTACATTCTCGCTCACCGGGCAGCCGCCGGTGACGGTGGCGTTCGTTTAGAACCTCACCCCTGACCCCCTCTCCAGTTGGAGAGGGGGAACCGATTGGCAAGGCCATTGAATTGCTCCCCGCTCTGCGAAGCGGAGAGGGGCTGGGGCGGGGTCAAGAAAGGTTACTTATGATGGACATCGCGCAACTGGTCAGCGTGGCGCTGTATTCGCCCAAACCCGACGAAACGGTGGCCTTCTTTCACGACCTGATCGGCATGGAAATCAGTCACCGGGAGGGCCAGTCGGTTTACCTGCGCGCCTACGAAGATTTTTACCAGTACACCCTGAAAATTACCGAAGCACGACAGCCCGGCCTCGAAGAGATCACCTGGCGGGCGTCGTCACAGGAGGCGCTGGATCGGCGCGTCCAGGCCATCGAAGCGACGGGCCTGGGCGCGGGCTGGACGGACAAGGATTATGCGCACGGCCCGGCCTACAAATTCTGCACGCCGGACGGTCACTGCATGAAAGTGCTCTGGCAACTCGATTACTTTAACGCGCCGCCGGACATGAAAAGCAAACTGCGCAACCGACCCTCCAAACGGCCCTTGCGCGGCGTGCCTGTCCGCCGCATCGACCACGTGAACCTGATGGTGAGCGATCTGCCCCGCAACCGCGCCTTCATGCAGGATGTCCTGGGCTTCAAGCTGCGGGAGCAAAAGATCGGTGACGGCGGTGCGGAAGTGGGTGCATGGATGAGCGTCAGCCCGCTCGTCCACGAGATCGCCATGATGCGTGATGCGACGGGCGCGACAGGCCGATTCCACCACATTGCCTACTGGTACGGCGCGCCGCAGCACCTGCTCGACATCGCGGACATATTCAGCGAGCGCGACGTGCGGATCGAGGGCGGCCCGGCCAAGCACGGCACCACGCAAGCTTATTTCCTGTACGTCTTCGAGCCGGGCGGAAACCGCGTCGAATTGTTTGGCGACACAGGCTACCTGATCTTCGACCCTGACTGGCAGACGGTGGTCTGGAACGTGGCGAACGAGATTGACCTGGAAAAGAGCAGCATCTGGTTCGGCGGCCAACTGCCAAAAACATTCTATCGCTACGGCACGCCGGTGGTGCCCGGCCACAGCCTTGAGGAGATCGGACGGTGAGCGTGCGAAGCGTGCGCCCGGCGCTAAAGCACCAGGCTGAATCAACAAAGCCCGCTGAAGCGGGCTACATACTCATAGCACCAATCGTACTGAAAAGTGGGAGCGCATGAGCCAATTTTGTCTTTAGCCCCGGAGGGGCTTCGTAATCTCAGCCCTGCGGCTTTAGCCCAGGGCGAGAAACTTCCGCACCAGGAGAGACCCGGGTGTGAGGTAAGGAGTTTGCAATGACAGGAACCGTGACCGAGTTCAACTATCCGATCCTTTTGATCGCCAGCGACGATCCGTATCCGACATATAAGTGGATGCGCGACCATGACCCGGCCCACTACTCCGCGATGGAGGAGTTGTGGGTGCTGACGCGCTACGCGGATTGCTCCGCTGCCTTCAAGGACTGGAAAACGTGGTCGTCGGAGCGGCGCGGCAACCTGATCAACGACATCCCGGAGCGCGTCGGTAAATCGCTGGGCACGAGCGACCCGCCCAAGCACACCTTCGCCCGCTCCATCGTCAACAAAGCCTTCACGCCGCGCACCGTTGCGGATTTAAAGCCCAAAGTCAAGGCGCTGGCGCAGCGTCTGTGCGCCCAGGCGCGTGAAAAAGGGACCATCGAGTTCGTCAGCGACATCTCCGCGCCATTCAACGCGGCGATCCTGGGCGCGATGTTCGGCGTGCCAGAGCAGGATTTCATCCAACTGCGGCACTGGCTGGACGACTTCTTCAAGCGCGAAAAGCCGCGCGCCGGGGAAGAACCGCGCCAGGTGGTGGCGATGCGCCAGTTGCGGCTGTACCTGGACAAACTGGCCGAGGCCCGCCAGAAGGAGCCGGGCGACGATCTGATGTCGGCCATGCTGCTGGCGGAGGAGGACGGGCGGCGGCTGGCGATGGATCAGGTGGTCGTCACGACCATGACCTTCCTGACCGCCGGGTTCGAGTCCACCAACAATCTGTTCACCAACCTGACCTATGCGCTGTCGCTGCACCCGCACGTGCTGGCCGAAGTGCGCGCCAACCCCGACCTGATCCCGGCCTTCGTCGAGGAAGGGATGCGCTGGGATGCCCCAGCGCAGGGCTTCGTGCGCTCCCCGACCCGCGACGTGGAACTGCATGGCAAGCTCATTCCGCAGGGCGCGCAGGTGTTGCTGCACATCGGCTCGGCCAACCGGGACGAGCGTGAATTTGCCGATCCGGATCGCTTCGACCTTCACCGGGCCGACCAGCGACATCTCGGCATGGGGCAGGGCATCCATTTCTGTGTCGGCGCGCCGTTGGGCCGCGTCATGGCGCAGTTCCTATTCGAGGAACTGCTGCCGGTCAGCACACGCTGGGAAATCGACCTGAATCATGCGGCCCGCGTCACCACGCCGAACTTCCGGGGCTTCGTACAGTTGCCGCTGACCATTGCCTGACGGCGCGGCAGAAAGGATGGCGCTGGAGATTTAAAGGCTTTTGTTGTTATTGACCTCACCCCCTGACCCCCTCTCCAACTGGCGAGGGGAACCGATAGGCAATGTTATCGGGATTGCCCTCTCTGCGAAGCAGAGAAGGGTTGGGGGGTGAGGTTTGGCGACAGATAGTTCTTTAGGAGCAATTACATATGACCAGGACCTATAAGATGTACATCGGTGGCAAGTGGGTGGACTCCTGCGCCAATGAGACCTTTGACGATTACAACCCCTACACGGGCGAGGTGTTTGCGAAGGTGGCGCGTGGCAGGCGCGAAGACGCCACCCGCGCCATCGAGGCCGCCGCCGAAGCCTTCCCCGCCTGGGCGGCCACGCCTCCGGCAGCACGCCGCAAGATGTTCCTCAAAGCGGCGGACATCATGGAGCGCCGCCAGGACGAGTTGGTGCGGGTCCTGAGCGAAGAAACAGGCTCGACGATTGGCATCGCCATGTTCCAGATGTTCTTCGTGCCCGGCCTGTTCCGGGAAGCGGCGGCGCAAGCCTATAGCGTCACCGGGGAGGTCATCCCGGCGGATTATCCCGGCGCGTTTTTTATGGCGCTGCGGCAGCCCGCAGGCGTGGTGGCCGGGTTCGGCCCCTTCAATGTGCCGTACATCCTGTGCAGCCGGGCCATCGCGCTGCCCATCGCCTACGGGAATACGGCAGTCCTCAAGCCGTCGGAGGAAGCGCCTGTGACGGGCGGGGTGCTGATCGCGGAAATCTTTGAGGAGGCGGGCTTTCCGCCGGGCGTCCTGAACGTCGTAACTCACAGTAAAGCGGATGCGCCCGAAGTCGGCGACGAGCTGATCTCACACCCGGCGGTGCGGCGCATTAGCTTCACCGGCTCGACGGAGATCGGGCGCATCGTCGCGGAGAAGGCGGGCCGCCACCTCAAGCGGGCCGTCCTGGAACTGGGCGGCAAAGACCCGCTGATCATCCTGCGCGACGCCGACCTGGACTATGCGGCGGACGCGGCGGCCTGGGGCGCATTCCTGCACCAGGGCCAGATTTGCATGTCCACCGAACGCATCATTGTGGAGCGCAGTATAGCCAAGCCCTTTACGGAGAAACTGGTGCAGCGGGCCGCCGCGCTCAAGGTGGGCGATCCGCGCGATCCGACGACGGCCATCGGCCCACTGATCAACGAGGCAGCGCTCAACAAAGTCAATGCGCACGTCCAGGAAGCAGTGTCGGGCGGCGCGACGATCCGTTACGGTGGCAAGAATGACCGGCTGCTCTACCACCCGACGGTGCTGACCGGCGTCACCGACAGGATGAAAATCTTCACCGACCAGACTTTCGGGCCGGTGGCGCCCATCGTGGAGGTCGAGGACGCCGAGGAAGCCTTGCAGGTGGCGAACAATTCCAGGTACGGGCTGTCCTCCGGGATCATCACCAACGACTTCAACAAAGCGCTGGAGATGGCGCAGCGCCTTGAGACGGGCATGGTGCACATCAACGACCAGACGGTAAACGATGAGCCGCAGGCTCCCTTTGGTGGGGTCAAGGGCAGCGGCTACGGGCGGCTGGGCGGCAAAGCGGCGCTGGACGAATTCACGGAACTGCGCTGGATCAGCGTTCAGCGCACGCCGCGCACATTCCCCTAAAAGTTAGCCTCACCCCCAACCCCTCTCCACAAGGTGGAGAGGGGGACAACCGCATCGCCCTGGGCTAAAGCCGCAGGGCTGAAACAACGAAGCCCCTTCGGGGCTAAAGGCATAATTCGCTCACGCGCTCTTGCTTTTCCGACAGGGGTTGCTATGAAAACGCAGCCCGGTGCTTTAGCGCCGGGCGTTGCTGAGATCAATCCTCGCCTACTTGGCCTCAGTCGCCGCCATTGTCGCTGCTGGCGTCGCAGCGGCGGTGGCCGACGCAGCCGCCCCCGGTGCGAGGCTCGGATCGGTGAACGGCTTGACGGGCGACAGCGCACTCTTGGAGATCAGCTTGTGAATCGCGTCTGCGCCGGGGAACTTGACCGGCGAAGTCTCCAGTTTCCCCAGGCTGTTGCCTTTGCCCGTCAGAATCGGCTCCAACACAGGGGCCGCCTCGGACGTATTCCAGAATTTGGGTTCGCCCAGGGCGACGTTGTTGGGCAGTTCCCCAGCGGTCTGCCGGACGAGCGCCAGGTGCTGCCCTTCGATGACGGCCACCTGCGCGGCAGTAGCAGCCAGCAAGGGGTTGCCGAGTTCGGCAAAGCGCCGCGCCGCCGCCAGATACGCGCCGACGAAGACGGTTTCGGCAATGGCGCTGAACGCACCAAACGAGATCGCGCTTCGGTAGGTGTTGACCGGGAAATAAAAGCTATCCGCCAATGCTTTGGCGCCATTGGCATTCAGGAATTCCAGATGGGCCAGTTCTTGTTCGAGCGCAGCCCTGATGTACTGCGTCTGCTGAGACGTGAAACGGATGTTGCTGGTGAGCGTCCGGTAGTAGTGCGTACAGGCAAACGTTTCCGCCGTCGCCGCGACGTTCACTATCGTCTGAACGTCGTCGCCGTCGGCAGCCTCCGCTCGTCGCAGGCCGAAGGCCCCGGCAAAGCCAAGCGCCGAAGCGACTGCCAGCAATGCGCCGCCACGCAGAAACTCACGCCGGTTGTGAAGGCTACTCATCGTTGGTATGCTCCTGAACTGTAATGGCGTTCAGAAGTCATTATACAGGAAAACGTCTTTTTAATTCGCCGCTTCCTGCTGCCGGGCGAATGTGCCGGATCGCACCACCTACACCACCTGAAGCCGGTACGCAAACGAATAGCTCGATTTGAGCAGACAATACTGCTCAAGAGTATCCGGGCCGCAGCTTGCCGTTCCCAGCCCGCGCTGCGCGTGATCCAGGTTCAGGTAAACCTCGGCGCGCGGCTTCAGTTCAAAGGTATGGTTGGCCTTGAACAGGTCGTGGGCGGTGAAATGGCTGGCCGAAAACTCGATCAGAGGCGCGCCAACCACCCGGAGGCCGTGTCCATCTGTATCGGTGAGCGCCAGCCAGCGCACGTCGGTCTTGTGGCCGTGTTCCTGCGGCATGATGTAGGGCACGTATTGCTCGGTGACGGTGCTGCGGTAGCAGCCGACGATGGATGCCCGCTTGCGATCCGCGTAGTTGTCCCAGGGGCCGCGCCCGAACCACTCCAGTTGTTCCAGCTCTGGCACAAGCACCAGATCGACGCCCACACGCGGAATGTCGCGGATGCCCGGCCCCAGAGTGAGCGTGTTCTCGACCAGCAGTTCGCCCGACGGCAGAAGCTGGTAACGGTGAATGTGCTGGAAATCGTCCCAATTGTTGCGCCCGGAAATCCGATGCGCAATCTCGACCACAGGCTTCTGCTCACCGGAAAGCAGCCGGATGTGTTGCAGCCGTACCTGGGCCTTGTCCAGGCCCAGTTTCAGCCAGCGTGGTAGCGCTTTCCATTCCTGCCCGCCTTGCAGCTTGATGCCATCGTTGTCGGTGGCAGCGCGCCATACATTGAGCAGCGGCCCGCGCACGATCAGGTTTCTGCCCGCTGCGCCAAATTCGGCCAGCCTGCCCAAAGCTCCATCAAACACCGCCCGAATGTCCCCGGCGCGCAGCGTGATCGTTGCGCCCTGTTCCTGCGCCGTGACTGTCCCATCCCCGGTGGGTGGCAAGCGCCGCGCCCGGCCTGGCAACGCGATCTGTTCCCAGGCCACCTCGTGCCCCGCCGCTGCCCAGGGCGTTTCCTGACGCTGGTAGAAGCGGAAATTCAGGAAACGCTCGCCTGCCGGGAGCCTGCCATCCAGCCCGTCGAGCGTGACTGCCAGGCTCTCGCCTGGTGGGATGCGCAGCGGCGGCAGTTTGCCTGCCAGCACCCGCGTGCCGTCAACGGTCAGTTCCCACTCGCCGCGCAGCCAGGCCAGGCTGGTGAAGTCCTGCTTGTTGACGATGCGCACGCAGCCGCGTTTCAGATCGACGGCCTCGACGCGCACCGGCTGTACCAGATGCTTGAATTCGTACAGCGCCGGGTGCGGCGTGCGATCCGGCCAGACGAGGCCGTCCGTACAGAAGTTCACGTCGTTCGGCTCGTCGCCAAAGTCGCCGCCGTAGCCCCAATAGGACTGGCCGTTGGGTGCGGTCTTGCGAATGCCGTGATCGATCCACTCCCAGATGAAGCCACCTTGCAGCCCGTCATACTTCTCGAAGGCGTCCCAATAGTCCGACAGGCTGCCGTTGCTGTTGCCCATCGCGTGCGAATACTCACACAGGATCAGCGGGCGATAATCGTTGTTGTTGCGCGCCCAGTCCACGATGTCGCTGATCGGGGAATACATCGGGCAGATCACGTCGGTGACACGCTGCCCTTCGTTCCATTTTGCGCCGCTGTGGCGCGAGATGGCGCCTTCGTAGTGCAGCGGGCGAGACGGGTCGAAGCCGCGCACCCAGCCTGCCGCCGCGTCGTGATTTGGGCCGTAGCCGCTCTCGTTGCCGAGCGACCACAGGATGATCGACGGGTGGTTTTTGTCGCGCTCGACCATGTTCTGCACGCGCTCGACGAAGGCGTGTGTGTAGCGCGGATCGCGGCACAGGTCGTGGTAGAAGGCGTGCGCTTCGATGTTGGCCTCGTCGATGACGTACAGCCCGTACTGATCGCACAGGTCGAGCCAGTAGGGGTCATTGGGATAGTGTGACGTGCGCACGGCATTGACGTTAAACTGCTTCATCAGGCGGATGTCGGCTTCCATCACCGCGCGGCTGACGGCTTTGCCCGTCGTGTCGTCGTGGTCGTGGCGATCCACGCCTTTGATCATGACTGCTTTGCCGTTGATCAACAGGTGGCGCTCCCGGATTTCGACTTTGCGGAAGCCGACCCGGCAGCTTACGCTTTCTTCCCCGTTGGGCGTTTTCAGCGTGACAACCAGCGTATACAGGTACGGCGACTCGGCTGACCACAACTTTGGCGCGCGGACGGTCTGTTCCAGCATACATTCATTGCGGGGCAGGGTGGAGCGCCCAAACATATCCACCGGGCCGCGCCCGGCGGGCAGTGGTTGAGCAAAGACTGCCTTGCCCTCGCCGTCGAAAAGCTGCGCCACGACGCTGCACCCCTCGTGCTGCTCACCCGGCCAGCCGACTTTGCAGGTCAGGCGCAGGATGCCCTGCCGCAGATCGTCGGAGAGGTCGCCGCGCGCGAACACATCCTGTAGGTGCGGCACGCCCGTCGAGTAGAGATAGACCTCGCGCTGAAGTCCGGCCTGCCACCAGTGATCCTGATCTTCGACAAAGCTGGCATCCGACCACTGCACGACCACTGCTACCAGTTCATTGTTGGCCCCGTAGCGCACGTGCCGCGAGATGTCGAATTCGGCAGGTGTGCGCGCATCTTTGCTCAGGCCAATGGGCTGGCCGTTCACGTAGACGTACAGGACACCCTCCGAACCGCCGAAGTGCAGCACGACCCGCCGCCCCTGCCAGCCCGCTGGCACGTCGAACCAGCGGCGGTAGATGCCCGTCGGGTTGTCTTCGGGGACGTGCGGCGGCAGGTTGGGGAAGGGCATGATCACATTGGTGTAGTGTGGATGGCCGAAGCCCTGCATCGTCCAGTTGCCGGGAACCTGGATGTTCGACCAGTCGCCCGCAACCAGGTCGCCAGTGGTCACGTCTTCCGGCTTGGGCTTGATCTTGAAATCCCACTGCCCATTCAGGCTGATAAACCAGGCCGATTTTTCGCGCTGCCCGGCCAGCGCTTCGGCGGGCGATGGATAGGGAATCAAGGTGGCACGGGCCGGCAGGCGGTTAAAGCTGGTCAGTTGGGGCATTTCCCAGGTTTTGGCCCCGGCGATGAAGAGCAGGGGCAGAGGGGAGGTGTCGTTGGTCATGGATTGGCCTCAGAAGTTGGTAATTGTTCAAGAATCGTTGGCGTGCCGGAGCCGTATTCTCGTGTCATCGTAACTCGTGATATTCCAGATGAAAATCTATAAAAGGGTGTCTGCGATTGAGCCGCTGCGTGCCGAATGTGTCCCGGCAGTGCGCTTATCGGCGCGCTGCCCAGCCAGCCCACAACACGCAGCGGAAGCCTGACCAGACTTGTCCTTGCTCACCCGTACAGATTCGGGCGGCGGTCTTCCAGCACAGGCATCTTGTCGCGGATGTCGTTCACCACGTCGGTGTTGATCTGTACGGTAAACATTGTCTCGACTTCGCCCAGTTCGCAGATCAATTCTCCCCAGGGATCGACGATCATCGAATGGCCGAAGAAGACTGTGCCGTTGGCCTCGCCCACGCAGTTGCAGGCGATGACAAACATCTGGTCTTCGATGGCGCGGGCCTGAACCAGCGTCCGCCAGTGGTGGAGGCGCGGGTGCGGCCACTGCGCGGGCAGCAGCAGCACCTTCGAGCCATCGACAGCGTAGCGGCGCATCAGTTCGGGGAAGCGCAGATCGTAACAGATGGCAATCGAGGTACGGCCCCAGGGCAGGTCAAGCGTCAGCGGCGCTTCGCCAGGACTGAGGAACTGCGGCTCGTTCATCAGGCCAAACAGGTGAATCTTCCGGTACACGCCCAGGACGCCGCTGCGGGGCGAAAAGACGGCAGCGCTGTTGTAGACGCCGATGCCGCGCTTTTCCAGCATCGAGCCGACGATGTGGATATTGGCCGTGCGCGAGAGCGCCGTGACTTCCGCGAACAGTCCACCAGCCAGCGGGCTGGCAACCTCTTTGGCCCGCTCCAACGCATAGCCAATGTCCCACAGTTCGGGCATCACGATCAGGTCGGAGCCACGACGGGCGGCCTCGGCCACCCATTCCTTTGCTTTTTCCCAGTTGGCGCGGGGGTTCCCGGCCTTCACGTTCATCTGCGCAAGGCTGACGGTCAAAACTGGCATAGCTGATTCCCTCTTGGTGAAGCCTGGTGAAATCACAACGCGATGGATAGCACGATTGGCGGCGCACTGTCAAGACATGACACCCTGTTTTTCGTGCCAGAAGGCGATGGCGCGTTCGGCCACCTGGTCAACGGTCAGCAGGGTCGTGTCCAGCTTCGGGAATTCCATAAGCTGGTTGATCATCCGCTCGCGGCGGATCTGGTTTATGGCAGCGGCACGTACCTTCGGGTCATGAAAGCGCGCACCCTGGCTGGCGTACAGGCGGCGCAGAATCTCGTTCAGCGAGCAGGTCAGCACCAGCACCGGGCCGCTGTTTATGAGGCGCTCCCGGTTCACCTCCTCCAGCAGCGTCGGCCCGCTGATGGAAAGGACACAGCCGCGCCGCAGGCCAAGCTCCCGGCATAATTCGCCCTCGATAGCGCGCAGGCGATTTTCACCGAACAACTGGCGGATGTCGTCCGGCGACATCTTCTCACGCAGTTGAATTTCGGTATCCAGGTCGATGAAGGGCACATTCATTTTTCTGGCAATGGCACGCCCGACAGTGGTGCGACCCTGACCCATGTGCCCGGTCAGGATCAGATTGTAGTACGGTGTCGTTCCCGGTAGTGTCATTTTCCTCTCCCTGTGCCGTCTGGTTGGACGGCAGTGGTGGCGGTTTGAGGGGCCGCACGCCAGCCCGGATACCACGCATCAAGAATCGGCAATAACTCGTGCAGGCTGTTGATGGCACCGTCGGGAATGATCAGGCCGCTGATCAGCGGTGGGACGCGCTGGCCCACCCGCAAGATGGCCCGCATCCCGATGCTCTGTGCCCCGGCGATGTCGGCTTCCGGGTTGTCGCCGACGAAGACCGCCTCCTGCACGGCCACGCCCAGGCATTCCAGCGCCGCCTCAAAAATCGACGGGTGCGGCTTCAGGTAGCCCATATCCGCCGACGACAGGCGGCAGTCTGCGAAATGCGCCAGCAGGCCGAACGCTTCCAACTCGCGGTCACGCATCCACATGGGCATGGCGGCATTGGTGATCAGCCCGATTTGGATACCGTTCGCTGCCAGCACGGGCAGCACTTCCAGCGCATCGGGGAAGGCTTTCACCCCGCTGATGGGCTGCCAGTCGTGCGCGCGCAGACACGCCTCGACGTCGATCAGGTCGGCAGGCACACCCATCTGCTCCAATGCCTGCCGGAGGATGCTGCCCAGACTCGGCGCACGCAGACCACGTTCCGCCGATAGCCACGCCTGGCGGGACAGAGTACGCACAGTATCGTAAAAAGCGTCGGGGGCGCGAAGCGGATGCACCTCGCGGGTGACGTAATTGAAGACGCGCTCCAGGTGGCGGCGTTCGTAATCGTGCCAATCCTCCGAACGCTCGCTCCAATCGACGAGCGTGTCGTCCATATCAAAAATAACGGCCCTGAGCATAACCCTTTCCACTGGCTTGTAACTGATGGGACTGTAGCACTTCTGTGGGCCTGACGCAAGCCGTTTGGGTTAGGGGATTCGACTCGGCTATAATTCTGCGCCATGCCAAAACTCGCCGCCAGACTTATCGCTACCCACCGCCTTTTGATCGTGATCGTCGCGCTGGCGCTGGCGCTTCGGCTCGTGCTGCTGCCCTTCATCCAGCATCCGGGCATTGCCGACCCGAACCACTATTACGACGTGGGCCGCCAGCTTGCCGCGGGGCACGGCTTCACCCTCGACTACATCTGGCAGTACGACAGGCCGCCTGCCAGCGTCGTCCACCCCGAAGATTCGTGGATGCCCCTGACGAGTGTACTAGCCGCCGTGCCGATGGCGATCTTCGGCGTCAACGTGCAGGCCGCCCTACTCCTGTTTGTGCTGATCGGCGCGCTGCTGCCCGTTGTGACGTACCTGTGGGCGCTTCAATTATACGGTAGCCCGCGCACGGCGCTGTTCGCTGCCGCTTTTGCCGCCGTGCTGCCCGAATTCCTGCTCAACTCCCTACGCACCGATACGACTCTGCCCAATGCTCTGTTCGTCTGTGCCCACCTCATGCTTCTGACGCTCGGCCTGCGCCGGGGCAAGCCGCTGGCGTTCGCTCTGAGCGGCGTCGCCGCCGGGCTGTCCTACCTGACCCGCAACGAGAACACGCTGCTGCTGCTGCCCTTCGCCCTGACTCTGGCCGTGTACGCGCTCCTCAGCCGTCGTGCCATACGCTGGCGTTACGTCCTGCTGGTTCCGCTGCTGGCGCTGGTTGTAGCCTCGCCCTGGCTGGTGCGCAATATCCGGTTGTACGGCAGGGCCAGCACGCTCGACATGAGCCGCCTGCTGTTCCGCAGCACGCTGCTCGACTTTTATTCGTACAACCGCGAATTCTCGCTGCAATCGCTGCTTGCCAGCCAGAGCGTCGGGCAGCTTATCGGCAAGCGCCTGTTTGAGATGGCCGCCAGCGCCAAGCTGATGTACACGACGCTCGACGTGTTCCTGCCGGTGGCCGTTGCGGGCGGGCTGATCCTGCTCGTCATCTTTGACCGGGAGCGGCTGCTGATCCTCTCGCCCGTACTGATCTTGCTGGCCGCTATGTTCCTGTTTTACAGCATCCTGCTGCCTTTTTACAGCCAATCGGGGAGCTTCAAGAAAGCCTACCTGACGCTCATCCCGATGCTGCTGCCGCTGGGGGCCTACGCAGTGGAGCACGTCGTCGCCAACCGCCGCGCGCAGATTGGTGTGGTCGCGCTGGCTGTACTGTTCACCGGCGCGAATGCCGTTGAGCTGGTGCGGGCCGATGCGCGCTTCACGAACACCTACCTGGCCGAGATGCGCAAGGTAGCCGCGCTCGTCCAGTCTCTGCCCGACCTGAACGGCGATGGGCAGCGCATCCTGATGGCTCAGGATCAATTTATGCTCAGTTTCCTGGGCATCCAGTCGGTTGCCATCCCCAACGAGAGCCGCGAGACGATCCTGGACGTGGCGCGCCGCTACCACGCCGACTACCTGATGTTTCCGCCCGCCCGCCCCGCCCTCGATCCGCTCGATCAGGGTGCGGAAACCGATCCGCGCTTCGCGCTAGTGGCGCGCGTCCCCGGCACGCTGGTCTCGATCTACAGGTTCGTGTTTCCGTCTGCGCCGTCGGCGGTATTTTGAAATGTGGGGCAATTACAGTTCTTGAACCCGTAACATTGCCGCCTGTATGTCCGCAGCAATTGAGCGCCATCGGCCCCCTATGTCCCCTTCGAGCGAGTCAAGGCCTGGGAACACGTCCAGCGCGGGGTTTGTAGTACCTTGCCCGCAGATCGACCAGCCCAGTGCCGTCCGTTTCCTCGCCGGTAAACCCGAAGACGGTTTGCTGTGAACCAGATGGGTTATTTGATTCTCATAACCGATTTCATACGTAAATTCGACATTTACGCCTGCCGAACCCGGTCAATCATTCCACCTTCCGCACCACGCGCGCCGGGTTGCCCGCCGCGATCACGCCCGG
>Ga0070741_10005389_pt1 | contig 28498 bp, 17 predicted proteins | sample Coa_R1_4_FD_66440 | JGI IMG/M metagenome (GOLD analysis project Ga0070741, IMG submission 66440) | Surface soil microbial communities from Centralia Pennsylvania, which are recovering from an underground coalmine fire - Coalmine... | ecosystem: Environmental > Terrestrial > Soil > Unclassified ... | reverse complement strand
GCCTTGACGACGACCGTGTCGGCGATGAGATCGTGCAGGCAGCGGTAGTCGTCGCGGAAGATGAGCAGCGGATCGAGCAGCGAGATCAGCGGACCCGCCACGGGGACGAGTCCGAGCAGCGTCATCGGCAGCCAGCGCGCGAAGATCACGCGCAAGAGGCTGCAGCGGCTACCGTCGCTGCGTACGATCTTGATCTTGAACAAACGCTTCGCGATCGTTTGCCCGTGACGATGCAGCAGCACCCAATTGACCGCGATCCACGCCACGAGCCCGACGACGAGCGCGACGATGAGTGCGACTCCGGACGTATTCCGGGTCGCTCCCATGATGAGCCCTCCGATCGCACCCGCGACAACGAGCACCACGAAGTAGATCACGACGTCGACGATGGCCGCGAGCAGGCGCGTCCCGCGATCGGCGAGCTCCTGCGTGTCTTGTTCGAGCGGATCGATGACGCGCGCCGTCGGCGCGGCGTACGGGTTCACCGTTGGCAAAGGCGGCGGCAGCGACATGTTTTCCCCGGGACCGGGTCCAAACGGACCCGTATGGCGCTCACTTTAGCGGCGAGGCAGTGCGGTGACAATTGGAACGAATTTGCCGCTGCTTTGCGAACAAACCGCCGGAGCAAGCCGCCGGTTTACGTGCGCTCAGGGAACCTCAGGCCGCAACCTCGCTCGCGGCCAGCTTCTCGACCGCCTCGCGCGCGAGCGCCTGGAGGCCTTCCCCGCCGTGCTCGCGCCAGTGCGCGACGATCTTGCGGCGCATGCGCGGATCCCAGAAGCGGCGCAGGTGATTGAGCACGCCTTCCACACCCGCGGCATGGTCCGGTTCGGAATGGAAGAAATCGGCGATGTCGTTCGCCATGCGGACGAGATGCTCGGCGCTCACGTCGAAGACCTCCGCCGCGCCGCCTGCGCAGCGACGACGCGTTGTGGAAATGTATACGAAGAGCAGCCCTGCGCGCGCGCGAAACCGACGAGCACGAGGTTGGCCTCTTCGGCGAGGGCGATCGCCAGCGCCGTCGGCGCCGAGATCGCGGCGAGCGCGCCGATGCCGACGGTCGCCGCCTTCATGACCATCTCGTAGCTCGCGCGGCTCGTCACGAGCGCGAAGCCGGTGCGCACGTCCGTACGCGTCCGCTGCATCGCGCCGATCAGCTTGTCGAGCGCATTGTGGCGGCCGACGTCCTCGCGCACGATGGCGATGCCGCCTTGCGGCAGCACCCAGGCGGCCGCGTGCACGGCGCCCGTCTCGCCGTTGATCGGTTGGTGCTCCCCGAGTTCGGCGAGCGCGCGGTCGAGCGCAGCGGCGTCGATCATGCCTCCTGGCACGGCCGGCGGATGGCGCACCGCCGCTTCGAGCGTCTGCGCGCCGCAAAGACCGCACCCGGTGCGACCCGTGAGCTCGCGCACGCGGTCCTGCAGTCGTTCGGCACGCGCCGGGGGAATCGTCACGTGAAGCTCGATGCCCGCGAGCGCGGTCACGACGTCGACGCGCTCGCATTCCGCCGCGTTCGCGATGATGGCCTCGCTGAGCGAGAAACCGAGCGCGAAATCCTCGAGATCGGCCGGTGTCGCCATCATGACCGCATGCGGCCGGCCGTTGTAAACAAAAGCGATCGGAATCTCCTCGGCGACGGCGTCCGCGACGCGCGTCGTCACCGCTCCGCGGCGGCGCTCCACCTGCCGCTGCACGACGCCGGCACGCCGGCCGGAATCACTTCGCGGAGAGGGCATGCTCGAGCAACTCCTGTTGCTGGCGGCTGAACGCTTCATGTCGCTTCTGCCATTCCGAGGGCTGGCTCACGCGCGTGACTTCGACCGCGGTGACCTTGTACTCGGGGCAGTTCGTCGCCCAATCGGAATTCTCGGTCGTGATCACGTTCGCACCCGAGCCCGGGAAATGGAAAGTCGTGTAGACGACGCCGGGCTGCATGCGGGAACTCAAGCGCGCGCGCAGCACCGTTTCGCCGGCGCGGCTCGCAACGCCTACCCAGTCGCCGTCGCGGATACCGCGCGACTCGGCATCGTGCGCGTGGATTTCCAGCACATCCTCGGCATGCCACGCCACGTTGGCGGTGCGCCGCGTCTGCGCTCCGACGTTGTACTGCGAGAGGATGCGGCCGGTCGTCAGGATCAGCGGATACTTGGCGTTGACTTTCTCGGTGGTCGGCACGTACTCGGTCAGCATGAACCTGCCTTTGCCGCGCACGAACTCGCCGACATGCATGGTCGGCGTACCTTGCGGATGCTCGGTATTGCAGGGCCACTGTACGCTGCCGAGCTCGTCGATCTTCGCGAAGCTCACGCCGGCGAACGTCGGCGTGAGGCGTGCGATCTCGTCCATGATCTCGGACGGATGCGCATATTGCATCGGATAGCCCATCGCGTTCGACAGCAGCTGCGTGATCTCCCAGTCCGCATAGCCTGCCTGAGGCCGCATGACCTGGCGCACGCGCGAAACGCGACGTTCGGCGTTCGTGAACGTGCCGTCCTTCTCCAGGAACGAAGAGCCCGGCAGGAAGACGTGTGCGAACTTCGCCGTCTCGTTCAAGAACAGATCCTGCACGACGACGCATTCCATCGCCGAGAGCGCGGCGGTGACGTGCTGCGTGTTCGGATCGCTCTGGCCGATGTCCTCGCCTTGGATGTAGAGACCTTTGAACTCGCCGTCGAGCGCGGCTTCGAACATGTTCGGGATGCGCAGGCCCGGTTCTTCGAGCAGGTGCACGCCCCAGGCGCGTTCGAAACTCGAGCGCACGACGGCGTCGGACACGTGGCGATAGCCCGGGAATTCGTGCGGGAACGAGCCCATGTCGCAGGAGCCCTGCACGTTGTTCTGGCCGCGCAGCGGATTCACGCCGACGCCCTCGCGGCCGACGTTGCCGGTCGCCATCGCGAGATTGGCGATGCCCATCACCATCGTCGACCCTTGCGCGTGCTCGGTCACGCCGAGCCCGTAATAGATCGCGGCGTTGCCTCCCGTGGCGTAGAGCCGGGCCGCGGCGCGCAGGTCCGCGGCAGGCACGCCCGTGACCTCGGCCATGGCCTCGGGCGAATTGCGCGGCTCGGCGACGAACGCACGCCATTTTTCGAACGAATCGCCTTCGCAGCGCGCACGCACGAAGGCTTCGTCGACGAGGCCTTCGGTCACGATCGTGTGCGCCAGCGCGTTGATGAGCGCGACGTTCGTGCCCGGCAACAACGCCAGATGATGCGTCGCGGCCACGTGCGGCGTGCGCACGAGATCGATGCGCCGCGGATCGGCGACGATGAGCTTGGCGCCTTCGCGCAGCCGCCGCTTCAGCTGAGACGCGAACACCGGATGCGCATCTGTCGGGTTCGCACCGATCAGGAGCACGACGTCGCATTTTTCGATCGAATCGAAATTCTGCGTGCCCGCCGATTCGCCGAGCGTCGCCTTGAGGCCGTATCCGGTCGGCGAATGGCAGACGCGCGCACAGGTATCGACGTTGTTGTTGCCGAACGCCGCGCGCACGAGCTTCTGCACGAGGTAGGTCTCTTCGTTCGTGCAGCGTGACGAAGTGATGCCGCCGATCGCGTAGCGGCCGTACTTGGCCTGGATGCGCTTGAACTCGGCGGCGGTGTGGGCGATCGCTTCCTCCCAGCTCACCTCGCGCCACGGGTCGCTGATCTTGGCGCGGATCATCGGCGTGAGGATGCGGTCGGGATGCTTCGCATAGCCGATCGCGAAGCGCCCCTTCACGCACGAATGGCCATGGTTGGCGTGGCCGTCCTTGTTCGGCACCATGCGCACGACTTCCTCGCCCTTCATCTCGGCGCGGAACGAACAACCGACGCCGCAGTAGGCGCACGTGGTGACCGTGCTGTGCTCGGCCTGGCCCATCTCGATGAGCGACTTCTCCGACAGCGTCGCGGTCGGACACGCCTGCACGCAGGCGCCGCACGACACGCATTCGGAATCGAGGAACGCATCGCCCTGGCTCGCCGCCACTTTCGACGCGAAGCCGCGCCCTTCGATGGTCAGCGCAAACGTGCCCTGCTGTTCCTCGCAGGCGCGTACGCAGCGCGAACAGACGATGCACTTCGACGGATCGAAAGTGAAATACGGGTTGCTCTCGTCCTTGCGCGCGAACAGCGGATTCGCGGTGCCGTCCGCGCGCTTTTCATGGATGTGGTTGGCGCCGTCGTAGCCGTAGCGCACCTCGCGCAGCCCGACCGCGCCGGCCATGTCCTGCAGCTCGCAATGGCCGTTGGCCGGACACGTGAGGCAGTCGAGCGGATGGTCGGAAATATACAATTCCATTATTCCACGCCGCAAGCCTCCGAGCTTGGCGTTCTGCGTGGTGACTTTCATGCCCGCCGCCACGGGCGTCGTGCAGGAGGCCGGATAGCCTTTCATGCCTTCGATCTGCACCAGGCACAAGCGGCACGAACCGAATGCGTCGAGGAGTTCCGTCGCACAAAGCTTCGGAATGCCGATGCCGACGCTCGCCGCGGCGCGCAGCACCGACGTGCCCTCGGGAACGGTCACCTCGAAGCCGTCGATCGTGAGCGTCACCTGTTTCGCCGCCGTGGACTTCGGCGTCCCGAGATCGGTTTCATTGATGGACAACATGGTCGACTCCAGCGCTACGCAGCCGTGCGCGGCGCAAAATCCTCAGGAAAGTGCTTGATCGCGCTGAGCACGGGATCGGGCGTCAAGCCGCCCAGCGCGCACAGCGAGCCGTGCCGCATCGTGTCGCAAAGATCGTCGATGAGTTCGAGATTGCGTTCGCGGTCGATGCCCGCGCGGATGCGCTCGATGACTTCCACGCCGCGCGTCGAGCCGATCCGGCACGGCGTGCATTTGCCGCAGGATTCGACCGCGCAGAATTCCATCGCGTAGCGAGCCTGCTCGAGCATGTCGACGCTGTCGTCGAAGGCGACGATGCCGCCATGACCGAGCATCGCGCCGATCGCCGCGAACGCTTCGTAATCGACGACCGTGTCGAGCTGCGATTCGGACAAGTAGGCGCCGAGCGGTCCGCCGACCTGCACGGCGCGGATCGGCCGGCCCGAGTACGAACCGCCGCCGTAATCGTAGAGCAGCTCCCGCAAGGTCACGCCGAACGCTTTTTCGACGAGTCCCGTACGCTTGAGATTGCCCGCGAGCTGCAGCGGCAGCGTGCCGCGCGAGCGTCCCGAGCCGTAGTTCCGATAAAACTCGGCGCCGCGTTCGAGCACGATGGGCACGCTCGCGAGCGTGATCACGTTGTTGACGACGGTCGGCTTGCCGAACAGGCCCTTGATCGCCGGCAGCGGCGGCTTGAAGCGGATCTGGCCGCGCTTGCCTTCGAGGCTCTCGAGCAGGGAGGTTTCCTCGCCGCAGATGTAGGCGCCGGCGCCCAGACGCACCTCGAGATCGAAGCGACGCCCGCTGCCTGCGATATCCGCGCCGAGCCAACCGGCGGCGTAGGCGTTCGCGATCGCCGCGAGCAGCGCGCGGTGCGCGTGAGGGTACTCGCAACGCAGGTAGATGTAGCCCTGCGTCGCGCCGACCGCCAGCCCGGCGATGATCATGCCCTCGACGAGGCAGAGCGGATCGCCTTCCATGAGCATGCGGTCGGAATACGTGCCGGAATCGCCCTCGTCCGCGTTGCAGACGATGTATTTTTGTGTACTTTGCGCAAATTGGGGCTTGCCGGGCTCCGCGGTCGAGGCGTCGAGGACCGTCTTCCACTTGATGCCTGCCGGAAACGCCGCACCGCCGCGGCCGCGCAGCCCCGAATCGGTGACTTCCTTGACGATGTCCGCGGGCGCCATGGCGAGCGCGCGTTCGAGGCCGCGGAAGCCGCCGTGCGCGCGATAATCCTCGACGCTGAGCGGATCGACGATGCCCACGCGTGCGAACGTCAGGCGTTCCTGGCGCTCGAGGAACGTGATCTCGTCGGCGCGACCGAGCTTGAGCGCGTGCGCGCCGCCATCGAGGAATCCGGCGTCGAACAACGAGACGACGTCGGCCGCTGCGACCGGACCGTAGGCGATGCGTCCGCCCGGCGCGGCAACCTCGACGAGCGGTTCGACGAAGAATGCGCCGCGCGAGCCGTTGCGCACGAGGCGCACCTCGATGCCGCGCCGCCGCGCTTCGCCGGCGATCGCCTGCGCGACGGCCTCGGCACCGAGCGCGAGCGCCGTCGCGTCGCGCGGCACGTAGACGGTGGTCGTCATGTGCCGGCCCTCGCCTTCGCGACGAGTATGTCGAATGTCGCGGGAGTCACGCGCGCGTGCAGTTCGTCCGCGCCGACGAGCACGCTCGGACCGCAGCCGCAATTGCCGAGGCAATACACGGGCTCGAGCGTGATCGCACCGTCGGCCGTCGTTTCGTGGAAGCCGATGCCGAGCGTCGCTTTCGCATGCGCCTCGAGCGCGCGGGCGCCGAGCGCCTGACAGGCTTCCGCACGGCAAATGTATACGATGCGGCGTCCGGCCGGCGCGCTGCGGAAAAAGTGGTAGAAACTCACGACGCCGTGCACGTCCGCGCGGCTCAGGTTCAGATCGTCGGCGATGACGCCGATCGCCGCGTCCGGCACGCAGCCGAGCCGCGCCTGCACGGCGTGCAGCACGGGCAGCAGCGCGCCAGGGGCGCCGCGATGCGCGTCGAGCGCCTCGCGCACGGCTTCGCGTTGCGGCGGTGGGAGCGCCGCACCGGTGTCGATCTTGAGCGGGATCGCCCTGCGTGCCTGCCTCATGCTGCGTGCATTCTCCTCGTCACTTGAACAATACGGCCGCCTTCTGCAGCGCGATCCAGAGGCCGATCAGGAAAGGAATGCCGACCGCCAGCCACGCCGCAGCGCCGACGACGCCGAACTCGCCGCGCGAGGCCGTTTCCGCGCGCGGATCGGAAACCGCCTCGTGCGCAAGCTTGCGCTCGGCGGCGAGCTCGTCGTCGGTCATATAGTACTTCTCGGCGACGGGCTTCACGAGCAGGTTGCAGATGAGGCCGATGAGCAGCAGGCCGGCGAGAATGAACAGCGTGTTGTCGTAGACGAGATTCTTGGCGACGCCCGCGTCGAGCTGCGCCTGACGCAGATTGGCGATGAGCACGGGACCGATCACGCCGGCCACCGACCAGGCGGTCAGCAGGCGTCCGTGGATCGCGCCGACCATCTGCGTACCGAACATGTCGGCGAGATAGGCAGGCACCGTGGAAAAGCCGCCGCCGTACATCGTCATGATCACGCACACCGTGATCACGAAAAGACCGGCGAGTCCGGCGTGGCCCAGCGCCGGCATCAGGCAGTACAGCGCGATGCCGAGGATGAAGAAGACGTAATAGGTGTTCTTGCGGCCGATGTAGTCCGAGACCGAGGCCCAGAAAATGCGGCCGAGACTGTTGAGCAGACTGATCAAGCCGACCAGTCCGGCGGCGGCGGCGACGATGGCGGTCTTCTGCTCGGCGGTCAGCGTCGCGGCGTTGTCCGCGCCGATGAGCTTGGCACCGAACACGTCCTGCAGCATCGGGCTCGCCATCGCGAGCACGCCGATGCCGGCGCTCACGTTCATGCACAAGACACCCCAGATGCACCAGAACTGCGGCGTCCGCCACGCCTTTTCGAGGTGCACGTGCCGGCGCGTGATCATGCCCTTGCCGTTGTCGGCGCCGACGCTCCATCCCTGCGGACGCCAGCCGTTCGGCGGCACCCGGTAGCCGAACGCGCCACCGAGCATGAAGGCGAGATAGATGACCGCCATGATCAGATACGCCTGCGCGACGCCGTTGGTCACGCCGGTGGAGAACATCGACATGAGCGCCGTGGCGAGCGGAGAGCCGATCATCGCGCCGCCGCCGAAGCCCATGATCGCGAAACCCGTCGCCATGCCGCGGCGATCGGGGAACCATTTGATCAGCGTCGATACCGGCGAAATGTAGCCGAGGCCCAGACCGATGCCGCCGAGCACGCCGGTGCCGAGCCAGACGAGCCAGAGCTGGTGGATGTAGATGCCGACCGCACCGAGCGCCATGCCCCCGCACCAGCACATGGCCGCCACCACGCCCGCCTTGCGCGGACCGGAACGTTCGAGCCAGCCGCCCCAGATCGCGGCGGCGATGCCGAGCCAGGCGATGAAGAGCGTGAACGTGAAGCTCACCGACGGCACCGACCAGTTGCACGTCGTCGTGAACAGATCGCTCATCCAGCCCGCGTCCTTCGCGCAACCGGGGTCGGGATTGGCGATGAGCTTCGACATCGGCAGCCAAAAGACACTGAAGCCGTAGGCCATGCCGATGCACAAATGGATGGCCAAGGCTGCCGGTGGCACCAGCCAGCGATTGAAATTCGGACCGGCAACCGTGCGCTCCTTCGCGAGGATGCCCACGCCCGTGCTCGGCCCCGTAACCGTTCCCGCAACGCTCGACATAGAACCCCCTCCCGTGCGACGCCGTGACTGCGGCGACCCGCTGTAATCGGCGCTTGCAATATGCTTTCCGCAGCATAATACAGTGCGCGATTGCTCGAAATCCTTGTGCACGATAGCGGAAACTCCGATGACAAAATATGCTCTACGGAGCGTATTCGACGAAAGTCGTCGTCGCCGTCGAAAGACCCGCCCCTGAGGTGCCGAGCGGACGCGCCGTCATGTTCAAAGTCGTGATCGAACCCCGATGGCAGCTGCAAGCGCACGACGGCGAACCCGTCGTGCAGCAGCTCATCGGATTGCTCGTCGGCATCCATGAAACGGGCAGCCTCGCCGGCGCCTGCGCGCGCGCGGAGCTTTCGTATCGCTACGCCTGGGGCGTCTTGCGCCGCGGCCAGCAGCTGCTCGGCGCGCCCCTCGTGGAATCCGCGCGCGGCAGCGGCGCGCGCTTAACGACGCTCGGCGAGAAGCTCGTCTGGGCCGACAAGCGCATCAGCGCACGCCTGTCACCGCTGCTCGACAGTCTGGCGTCGGAGATCGAAGTCGAATTCGAGCGCGCCGTCGATCATGCCGAGGCAATCCTGCGCATCCACGCGAGCCACGGGTTCGCCGTGGAAACCCTGCACCGCGTCCTGACGGAACGCGGCATCGCTGCCGATCTCAAGTATCGCAGCAGCCGCGAGGTGCTGGCGTCGCTCGGCCGCGGCAATTGCGATCTCGCCGGGCTGCACGTCCCGATCGGCGAGTTCGAAGCGAAGTTCCTGCGTCTGTATGCCAAGCCGCTGCGTGCCGGCGCCTACAAGCTCATCGATCTTGCGACGCGTCGCCAAGGACTCATGATCGCACCGGGCAATCCGAAAAAAATCCGCGGCATCGCGGACCTCGCGCGCCGCGGTGTCCGCTACGTCAACCGCCAAAGCGATTCGGGCACGCGCGAACTCTTCGACCTGCTGCTCGCCAAGCACCGCATCGACGGCCGCGCGATCGACGGCTACGACACGGGCGAGTACACGCACGCCGCCGTCGCGGCTTACGTCGCGAGCGGCATGGCCGACGCCGGCCTCGGCATCGAGACGCCGGCACAGCGCTTCGGCCTCGACTTCATCCCGCTCGTCAAGGAGCGCTATTTCTTTCTTGCGCACGCCGATTTTGCCGCCTCGGCCGCGAGCGTCCAGGTGACGGAAATCCTGCGCAGCGCCGCCTTCCGCAAAGTCGTCGACGCCCTCCCCGGCTACGACGCGACGCACTGCGGCCGCATGCTCGAGATCGCGGCGGCATTCCCGGCGCTGCGCTGAGGATCGTTCGGCACGCGTCAGGGATGGCCATCGACTCCGTCGATCGTCGTTTACGGCCGCCACCTCGAATCGCCGTGGCCGACGACGGTCATCGACACATCGCAGTTCAGATCGTGAGCTGGTTACACTCGATGGAGACGAATACCGCCGTCTCGCCGGCGATCAGCCGGCGAGACGATTCGATGGCGAGTTCGTGTGTCCTTGCGGACCTACAGCAAGCCGAAGCGGCGGATCATCCACGCCTTCACGAACTGCGTGAGGCTCATGTAGCAGACGAGGATCGCCGCGAGGAACGCCCAATAGACACCTGGCAGCGGCACGAAGCCGAACCAGCCGCCGATCGGCAGGAACGGCAGCACGACGCCGATCATGCAGATTGCGAGCCCCGTCATCGTCAGCGGCAGACTCGCCTGACTCTTGAGGAACGGAATGCGACCCGTGCGGATGATGTGCACGATCAGGGTCTGCGACAGCAGCGACTCGACGAACCAGCCCGTCTGGAACATCTTCTGGCCCGCTTCGCTGTTGGCGGCGAGCACGAACCACATGACGGCGAACGTGACGTAGTCGAAGATCGAGCTGATCGGCCCGATGTACAGCATGAAGCGCGTGATCGCCTTGAGATCCCACTGACGCGGCTTCGCGAGGTACTCGGAGTCGACTTCGTCGGACGCCACGGCCGTCTGCGAGAAATCGTAAAGCAGATTGTTGAGCAGCACCTGGACGGGCAACATCGGCAGGAACGGCAACAGCGCGCTCGCGCCGAGCATGCTGAACATGTTGCCGAAGTTCGAGCTCGCGGTCATCTTGATGTACTTCAAGATGTTGCCGAACACCTTGCGGCCTTCGAGCACGCCCTCCTCGAGCACGAGCAGGCTCTTTTCGAGCAGGATGATGTCGGCCGATTCCTTCGCGATGTCGACTGCGGTATCGACCGAGATGCCGACGTCCGCCGCGCGCAGCGCCGGACCGTCGTTGATGCCGTCGCCGAGGAAGCCGACGACATGGCCGTCGCGATGCAACGCCTGGATCACGCGCACCTTCTGCTGCGGGTTCAGGCGCGCGAACACCTGGGTCGTGCGCGTCGCGACCGTCAGGTCCTCGTCGCTCATCGCCTCGACCTGCGGCCCGACCAGGTATTTCTCCACTTTTATACCGACCTGCCGGCACACGTTGCGCGTGACGATGTCGTTGTCGCCGGTCAGGATCTTGACCGCGACGCCGTTCGCGTTGAGCGCCTGGATCGCCTCGGCGGCGCTGTCCTTGGGCGGATCGAGGAACGCGACGAAGCCCATCAGCGTGAGATCGGTCTCGTCCTCGCGCGAATAGCTCGCCTTGGCCTCGATCTCGCGCATGCCGAGCGCGAGCGCGCGGAAGCCGTCGTCGTTCATGTCGCGCGCCACGCCGCGCACTTCGGCGAGCTTCTCGGGCGACATCGCCTCGATCTCGTCGCCGAGCGCGACGCGCGTGCAGACGCCGACGGTCTCGACGACGGCGCCTTTCGAGATCAGGAAGTGACGCCCGGCCGGATCGCGAACGATGACGGACATGCGCCGGCGCGTGAAGTCGAACGGCACTTCGTCGACCAGCGTGTAGTCGGCCTTGAGCTTCTCGGCCGTCGCCGCGTCGACGCGCTCGAGCACGGCGACGTCGAGCAGGTTCTTGAGGCCGGTTTGGTGATAGCTGTTGAGCCAGGCGAACTCGAGCACGCGCTCGTCCTCGTCGCCGTGGATGTTCGTGTGGCGTTCGAGGATGACCTTGTCCTGCGTCAGCGTGCCGGTCTTGTCGGTGCAGAGCACGTCGATCGCGCCGAAGTTCTGGATCGCGTTCAGACGTTTGACGATGACGTCCTTGCGCGCCATCTTGAGCGCGCCCTTGGCGAGGTTGATCGCGACGATCATCGGCAGCATTTCGGGCGTGAGGCCGACCGCCACCGCGATGGCGAACATGAACGCTTCGAAGAAGTTGCCCTTCGTGATCCAGTTGATGACGAAGACCAAGGGCACCATCACGAGCATGAAGCGCAGCATGAGCCAGGCGAAGCGTGCCACGCCCTTGTCGAAGCTCGTCTGCACGCGCTGGCCGACGAGCGAGCCCGCGAGCGCGCCGAAGTACGTGCCGGCGCCCGTCGCGGCGACGACGGCCGTCGCGCTGCCGCTCACGACGTTCGAGCCCATGAAGCACAGATTGCGCGAGTCGAGCGCGGTCTTCGCCTCGGCTTCGGCGCCCGGGAATTTCTCCACGGGCATCGATTCGCCCGTCAACGCCGCTTGATTGATGAACAAGTCCTTGGCGTTCAGCAGGCGAAGGTCCGCAGGCACCATGTCGCCCGCGGAAAGATGCACGATGTCGCCCGGCACGAGCGCGTCGATCTGCAGCTCGAAGCGCTTCGAAACGCGCGGCGCGGGCGCGTCCTCGTCGGCGTCTTCGGGTTTTTCTTCCTCGACCTCGCGGCGTACCGCCGCCGTATTGCTGACCATGCGGCGCAGCTGCTCGACGGCGCGGCTCGAACGCGCTTCCTGGAAATGCGCCACGAATACGGCCATGACCACCATCGCGAACATGATGATCGCGCCGATCTTGTCGCTCATCTCCTCGCCGGTCACCCAGGTGACGATGGCGAGCGCCGTCAACAGGATGTTGATCGGATTCGTATAGAAACGCTCGAGGATCTGCAGCAGGAAGGGCTTTTTCTTTTCCTGCGCGACGATGTTCGGCCCGAATTTGGCCAGGCGCTCTTCGACCTGCTCGGGATTGAGGCCCTCGGCGCAGGCGCCGAGATGCGCGAGCACGGCGGGCCCGTCGAGCTTCGCCACGGCCAGCAATTCGCTGGCGCTGCGGGCGGATGCTTCATTTTTGTTGCGATCGCGGCCGTTGCCGGTGATCAGCATGGAGATGGACGTCAGATCCAGCATCACGAACTCCCGGGTAAGGGGCAGTCTGCCGACCGAATATGACAGTTCGGCGTCGCTCGCTATCGCTGGTCCCGGGTCTGGTCCGGGCGAGATACGGGCGCGCCTTCCGCTCACGCGGAGGCGCCCGTCAGGGTGTCCGCGTGGTTATGCCGGCAAAGCTGCAGCAAGTTTTTTGGGGGGCCGTCGGCCGTTTTGGCTTCGGGCAACTGCAACTGTCCACGTGGGACAATCCTCTCTTGGAAAAGGTGGGCGCAAGGTAGTCGCGCCGCACCGGCTTGTCAATCGCTGCGGCGATTTTTTTTCAAGGCCGTGACGACCTCGTCGAAGAACGTCTCCGGCAGCTCGGCTCGGACCGGCACGGACCACCAGCCAGGACGCGCGAAAGACCGGCATTTGACCGCGTCCTTGGCGGTCATGAGCACGGGCAAGCCGTCGGCGAAATCGAGCTCGCCGGCGCGAAACGCGTGATGGTCGGGAAACGCGTGCGGGATCGCCTCGCAGCCTTGCGCGCGCAACAGCGCGAAGAACCGTTCCGGATGGCCGATGCCGGCGACGGCGTGGGCGCGCGCGAACGCGGAGAGCGGACGGGTTTCGCCGCCGCCCAACGCAAGCGCAGTCGTGCCCGCCAGGTGCATCGCGGTCTCGCCGGGCGCCGGCGCGCCGCCGTTGCAGATGCGGAAATCCGCACGCACCGCGCGTCCGGGAGGTTCGCGCAGCGGCCCCGCCGGCAGCAGGCGTCCGTTGCCGAAACGACGCTCGCCGTCGATCACGCAAATTTCCACATTGCGCGCAAGTGGATAATGCTGCAAACCGTCGTCGGCGACGACGACGTCGACCCCGGCCGCGACCAGCAAGGCCCCGGCCTCCGCACGCCGCCGCGCGATCGCCACGGGTGCGCCGGTCGCCTCGGCGATCAGCAGCGGTTCGTCGCCCACTTCGGCCGGATCGTCGCCCGCGAGGACGCGGCGCGGCCCGGCGGCGCTACCTCCGAAGCCGCGGCTCGCGACGCCGGGCGTGTAGCCGCGCCGCCGCAGGGCGTCGACGAGCGCTATCGTGAGCGGCGTCTTGCCCGTGCCGCCGACCGCGACGTTGCCCACTACGATCACCGGCACCGCGAGCGTCCGCGAACCGAGCGCGCCAGCCGCATATAGCCCGCGGCGCGCGCCGCTCAATGCGCCATAGAGAACGGCCAATGCGCGCAGCGCGAGGCCCGGCGGCTTGCCGCCGTACCACACCTCGCGCAGGGCCGCTTCGTCGAACATGCGTGCCGCCGTCAGGATTCCACGTCGCGGAATTGCATTTTATACAATGCAGCATAGTGGCCGTCGCGGGCGAGCAGCTCCTGGTGCGTGCCCGTTTCGACGATGCGGCCTTCGTCGAGCACGGCGATCTGGTCGGCGTGCTCGACCGTCGAGAGCCGGTGCGCGATGACGATCACGGTGCGGTCGCGCAGCAGGCGCTTGAGCGCGTCCTGGATCAGGCGCTCCGATTCGCTGTCGAGCGCGCTCGTGGCCTCGTCCAGGATCAGGATCGGGGCGTCCTTGAGCAGCGCGCGCGCGATCGCGATGCGCTGGCGCTGGCCGCCCGAAAGCAAGGCCCCGCCCTCGCCCGCGCGGCTGTCGAGTCCATGCGGCAACGCTTCGATGAAATCGAGCGCATTGGCGGCGCGCGCGGCTTCGAGAATGCGCTCGCGCGGCGTCCCGGCGAGTGCGCCGTAGGCGATGTTGCGCGCGATCGTGTCGTCGAAGATCACGACGTGCTGGCCGACCCAGGCGATCTGCGTGCGCAAACTGTCGAGCGTGTAGTCGCCGAGCGGCCGGCCATCGAGCAGCACCTCGCCGCCCGTGGGTTCGTAGAAGCGGGGGATCAGCCCGGCCAGGCTCGATTTGCCGCTGCCGGAACGCCCGACGAGCGCGGTGACGCTGCCCGCCGGACAGACGAGATCGATGCCGCGCAATGCCGGCGCGAGCTGACCCGGATACTGCTGAACGACGCTGCGCAGCTCGATTTCGCCGCGACAGCGTTCGAGCGTGGCCGTGCCGGTATCGCGCTCGCCGGGCAGATCGAGGATCGCGAAGAGATCTTGCGCGGCCGCGACGCCGCGTTGCGTCAACGCCTGCACCGTCGTGAGGCGCTTGAGCGAAGGCAGGATCAGCAGCATCGCCGTGATCAGCGACATGAACGTGCCCGGCGTCACGTGGCGCAGCATGGCCGGACGCGTGGCCAGGAAGATGATCGCGGCGAGCGCGCAGGCGGCGACGAACTGCACGAGCGACGTCGAAAGTGCGTTCGTCGCCGCGACTTTGAGATTGAGCCGCCGGTTGTTCTCGCTCGCCTCGGCGAAACGCGCGCGCTCCGACGCGGCACCTTGGTAGACCTTGATTTCGCGCTGGCCGTTGACCGCTTCGTCGACGATGCCGGCGACCGAGCCGACCGACTCCTGAATGCGGTAGTTGATGCGCCGGTAGCGACGTCCGACGTACCAGACCACGAGCGCGATGAGCGGCGCGAGCACGAATAGGAGCAGCGTGAGCCGCGCGCTGTTGTAGACCATCACGCCGACGAGACCGAGCACGGTCAGGCTGTCGAGCACCATGACCTTGACGGCGTCGGTGCTCGCCTGCGCGACCTGCTCGACGGTGTAGGTCAGGCGTGCGATCGAATGGCCGCTCGATTGCCGGTCGAACCAGCTCGAGGGCAGCGTGAGGTAGCGGCCGAAGACTTCTTCGCGCAACTGGCGCACGACGCCGCGGCCGATGCGCGCCATGCCGAAGTCGCTCGCGAACGTGGCGGCGCCGCGCACCACGAACAGCACGACGATCGCGATCGGCATCCAGAAGATCATGCGCTCTTCCTGGCGGATGAAGAGGTCGTCGAGCATCGGCTGGATGAGCCGCGTGAACGCGGTCGCGACGGCGGCGTCGAAGATCATGCCGACGATCGCGAGCAGCGCGACCGCCCAGTGCTTCGCCGCGTAGCCGAGCAGGCGTCGGTACGTCGCCGACGCGCTGGTGCTCGCGGGCGGCGGCGGATTCGTCGCCGTCGAGCTCACTTGCCTTGCGGTTCCTTGTTGCGCACGGTGGCGAGCGACAGGTGGGTCATGCCGAGCTGGCCGAGCGCATCCATCGCCGTCACGACGGCTTGATACGGAGCCGCGGCATCGGCGCGCAGGATGACCGCACGCTCGCGATCGTCGCCGACCGCGTGCACGACCGCTTCCTTGATCGTGTCGACCGTGGGATTCAGCACTTCGTTGTTGTTCACGTAGTAATGGCTGTCGCTGCCGATCATGACGACGAGCGGATTCTGCTGCGCGTCCTGCAGGGTTTCGGAGGCTTGCGGCAGCGCCACTTTCATGGCCGAGTGCTGCACGAACGTCGTCGTCATGACGAAGAACATGAGCAAGGTCAGCATGACGTCGATGAGCGAGATCACGTTGATCTCGAAATCGTCCTGACGCGTGGCTCCGAGACGCACGTCAGCGCACCCCGCGTGCGCTGCGCGCGGGTGGTACGGGTGCCGCCGGAGGCGCGGCGGCCGGCGCCGCGGGCTGGTTCGGCGCGGCCGGCTGTTCGCTGTGCGCGGAGAGTTCGTCGATGAGCAGGATCGCCTGCTGCTCCATGTCCACGACGTAATCGGCGACGCGGCCGCGGAAATAGCGATGGAAGAAATATGCCGGGATCGCCACGCAGAGACCCGTCGCCGTGCACACGAGCGCCTGGCCGATGCCGCCCGCCATCTTCAAGGGATCGCCGACGCCGCTCACCATGACGGCGAAAAACATTTCGATGAGGCCGAACACCGTGCCGAGCAGTCCGAGCAGCGGCGAGATCAGCGCGATCGTACCGAGCGTATTGAGGAACCGCTCCAGCCGGTGCACGACGTGGCGGCCCGTGTCCTCGACCCGCTCCTTGATGATCTCGCGCGAACGCAGGCGCACGCTCAGAGCCGCAGCGAGGATCTCGCCGAGCGGCGAATTCGTGCGCAACGCTTCGATATGCTCGGGATCGAGCTTGCGCGTGCGCGCCCAGCTCCGCACCTGCTCGCCGAGCTCCGGCGGGACCACGGTCTTGCGCCGGAGCGACCAGAAGCGTTCCAGGATTATGGCCAGCGCCACTGCCGAGCACAGCAGGATGGGCACCATGGCCCAGCCACCGGCGATCAGGATCTCGAGCACGCGTGAAACTCCATCCGGGTAAATGCTCGTCCGATCATACCAGTATGACGTGGCGAGCGGCGCTGCCGGCCCGCTCGAAGCTCGACGGCCTGAACCACGAAGATCACGAAGAACACGAAGTTCAATCTTTCGGCTTCGGCCTAGCGCAACGCCTCCCGCAACCCGCCGAGCCGACGTACCGGCTTCGCGATCGCGGCCCGGATCGCGGCGGCCGTGCTCCAGATTTCGGCACGCCGCGCGGCGCGCGAGACGGCGGTATACAGCAGCTCCCGGCTCAGGATGCGATGTTCGGGATCGGGCGGCAGCACGGCGGCGACGTCGGCGTACTCGGAACCCTGGCTGCGATGGATCGTGATCGCCCAGGCGGTGTCGTGCGCCGGCAGCGTCCGCGGCGAATAGCTCGCAAGCGAGCCGGTACCGTCGCGCGCGGAGGTTTCGAACCAGACGCGCAAGCCGTCGCGACCGGCGAGCGCGACGCCGACATCGCCATTGCTGAGCCCGCGAGCATAGTCGTTGTGCACGATCAGCACCGGCCGGCCCGGATACCAGGTGCGGGTGGTGTCGACACCGTGGCGTTCGGCGAGCAGGCGCTCGATCGCGGCATTGAGACCGCGCGTGCCGAACGGTCCTTCACGCAGCGCGCAGAGAATCGTCGCGCGTCGCAGGGACGCGAGCGCAGCCTCGGGTTCGACGCCGGGACGCAGCAGCTCGGCGATCGTCTCGGCATGGGCCTCGCACCACGCCTCCACGCGCGCCGCGAGCGCTGCGGCGTCGGCACACTCGAACGAGCCGATGCCCTGCGCCGCTTCGGCCTTCGCGTTCTTGAGCCACCCCGCATCGCCGGCGCGGATCGCTTCGAGCGCTTGCTTGAGGCTGCTGCCGGCGCGCCACACGTGCCGCAGCGTGATGACCTGGCCTGCGAGCGGCGCGGGTTCCGGCGGCGCGGGATCGAGCGCCGCGACGCCCGCGAGGCGCGCACGCACATCGCCGGGCAGAAGATTCTCGCCCACGCTCGCGACGATGTCGCGAAGCACGGAGCCCGCTTCCACGGCGGCGAGCTGGTCCGGATCGCCGAGCAGGATCAGCATGGCGTGCGCCGGCAGCGCATCGACGAGCTGGCGCATGAGCGCGAGATCGACCATCGAGGCTTCGTCGACGACCACGATGTCGGCGGCGATCGGATTGTCGGCAGCGCGTGCGAACGCATTGTCCGAGGGCCGATAGCCGAGCAGGCGATGCACGGTCTGCGCAGCGCCGTGCGGCACCGCCTCGAGCAGCGGCCCGAATTTCGAGCCCTCCGCCAAGTGCGCGCGCAGCCGCCCGCGACCGTCGGCCACCGCACGCGCGAGCCGGCGCGCGGCCTTGCCGGTCGGTGCGGCCAGCGCGATCTGCGGCTGCTCCGGCAACCGGCAAGCGCGCGCGTGGGCGAGCACGAGCAGCAGCATGCGCAGGATCGTCTCCGTCTTGCCCGTGCCGGGGCCGCCCGTCAGCACGAACACGCGCGAACCCGGCGTCGCCGCCACGGCCACGCGCTGCCAGCGCGTGGCCTCGCTCGCATCGCTGCCGAAGAGCTCCGCGACGTCGGCGGCGAGACAGGCCGCATCGATGGGCAACATGCGCTCCGCCGCGCGTTGCCGCAGCGCGTCGGCGAGGCGCAACTCGTGGCGCCAATTGCGCCAAGTATAGAAGTATCCTTTTCCATCGAGCACGAACGGCGTCGGCACGCTGCCGTCGCCGACCCAGGCATGCGCGCGCAATGCGGCGAGCTCGAGCGGGATGAACGCGTCGCTCTCGGCCAGCGCGGCGCAGGCATGCCCTTCCCCCTCGGCCGCGCTCGCGGCGAACGCGGCGCGGGCGAGCAGGTCCGAACCCGTGCGCGCCCGCACCCAGGCGGCCAGGGCCGTGTCGAGAACGCGCGCGCCGGCGATCACGCGACGGCTCCCGTCGCACCCGCGAACGCATCGTCGAGCGCACGAATCAGCGCCGCCGGCCAGCGCCGGCGCCAAACGCCCGCGCCTTCGCGCAAACCGACGGCGCGCACGAACACGTACCAGCTGTCGCCCAAATCGCGTTCGGGCGTATAGCCGTCCAGACGCTCGCCGAGATAACGGTGCAGCGCCACCGTGTAGAGCAGCGCCTGCAGTGCGTAGCCGTGCGCGCGCATCGCGGCGTCGAGGCGCGGCCCGGCGTAATCGGCGACGCGCGCACCGAGCCGGTTCGTCTTGTAATCGAGCACGTGGTAGCGGCCATCGTGCGCGAAGATCAGGTCGACGTAGCCCGTCAGCATGCCGCGCAGCGTGCCGGAATCGAGGCCGGTAGGAATCGCCTCCCCGAGGCCATGGCGCTCGCAAAGCGCGCGCAGTCCGGCCAACGATGCGCCGTGCAGCGGGAGCTGGAACTCGAACTCCGCGGCGCGCCGACCCGGTTCGAGGTCGGCAAGACGCAGGCCCGCGCCGAGGTCTGCGGCGCGCACGCGATCGATGAGCCGCGCGGTCGATTCGACGCCCTCGCCGCGCAGTGCGCCGGCCGCATGCGTCGCGAGCTCCGCCGCGACGAGCCGCGCCTGGTCCGGCCATACGCGGCCAGGCGCCGCGTGCTCGAGAATCGCATGTACGGCATTGCCGAAGCGCGGCCCGCGCAATGCATCGAGCGCGATCAGGCGTGCGTCGTCGGGTTCTTCCGCCGATACGTCGCGCGCAGGCATTCCGGCGTCCACGGCGGCGAGTTCGTCGGCGGCGCCCGCATCGCCCGCCGCGTGCTCCGACTGCGCGCGCAACCGGCTGAAGCTCCACAGCGCTTCCTGCTGACGTCGCGCTGGCAGTGCGGGCGCAGGCGCGGGGGTGGCGTCGATTTCCGCCGGCGGCAGGTACGCCATGCCGCCGCCGCGGTACGGTCCCGCGACACCGATGCCGGGCAGCCGAGCGGCAAGCGCATCGAGCAAGGAAAACTTCGCGTCGGCGCCGAACGCTTCGGCCGCGCTGCGGATCAGCGCGTCGAGCGCCGCCTGGTTCCAGCGCTTGAGTCCCTCGGCAGGTTCACCGCGGTCGATCCAATAGACATGCAAGGCATGGCTGGCACGCGTGAGCGCGACGTAGAGCAGGCGCAGACGCTCCTGGAAATCCTCGTCGAAATGCCGCACGGAGTTGGCGGCGAATTCGGCCGACCCGAGGTCGATGCGTGCGCGCCCATCCGCGTCGTGGAAGCGCAGCACGCGCGGCGCATTCGCACCGCTGCGCTCGCGCGGGCGCCATGCGAGCGGCAGGAACACGACGGGGAATTCGCGTCCCTTCGCCACGTGCACGGTCAGCAATTGCACGCGCCGCGCGTCGCTCTCGACACGCAGCCGGCGTGCGTCGGTTTCCTCCATGGGCGCATCGTCCTCGCGCGCGGCCGCGCGTTCGGCGGCGAGCCAGGCGTGCACTCCTTCGAGCCCATGCTGTGCGGCTTCCTCGCTCGCCATGAGCTCGCCGAGATGACGCAGATCCGTGACCACGCGCTCGCCGTCGGGCAATCCGAGCAGCGCCGCGCCGCGCTCGGCGAGCAAGGCGCCGATCACCGCGAGCACGCCACGCTCGCGCGCGAGCTCACGCCACGCGGCGAAGCGCTCGAGCTCGCGCTCGAACGCGTCGGCATCCTCGCGCCAGCGCGCGAGCGCCGCGAACCCGGCGCCGAACAGGCGCGTGGTCAGCGCGCCGCGCACGGCGCGATCGTCGCCGGCGTTGAGCACCGCGTGAATCACGATCTCGAGTTCGCGCGCCGTCTCGGTGGCGAACACGCTGCCGCGCTCGCTGCCGACGCAGGGCACGCGGCGCTCACCGAGCAGCCGCCGCATCTTCGCGATGTCGTCGTTTCGCGGCAGCAGCACGGCGACGTCGCCGGGCGTCACGCGCCGATTCCCCAGCGTGCACGTGCCGTCGTTGAGCAGCGCGACGATCCGATCCGCACAATCGTCGAGCGCCGCGGCATCGAGCTCCGGCAGCCCCGCCGCGGCGTCGTCGGCGAAGCGATGGAACACGAGCGGCGTCGTGACGGGAACGTCGCCGCGGCAGTAAGGCTTTTCGTCGGCCCGGCCCGACGCGGCGACGCTGCGGTAACGGATCAGCGCGTTGCCGAAGCCGCCGCCGGCTCCTGCGTAGAGCGCATTGAGCGCGCCGACGAGGGCGGCGCTGCTGCGATGGTTCGTGGCCAACGAATACCGTGCCGATGCCTGCGCGCTCGCGGCGAGATAGGCCGCGATGTCGCCGCCGCGAAACGCGAAGATCGCCTGCTTCGGATCGCCGATCATGACAAGCGTGCCGCGCGGCATGCCGGAATGGTCGCGGTAGATGCGATCGAAGATCTCGAACTGGCGGCGGTCGGTGTCCTGGAATTCGTCGATGAGGGCAGCCGGGAACGCACGGAACAGCCTTTCGGCGAACGCGGCACCCGTGCGCGCGTCGACGAGGCTCGCATGCGTCTCGTCGATGAGCATCGCGTACGTTTGCGCATCGCGCCGACGCGCGCGGCGCGGCATTTCCTCGCGGCAGAACGCGAGCGCGGCGGCGAGCACGCGCCCCCGAGCGAACACACTGCGCCGCTCGATCAACGCGCGCAGCGCGAGCAGGTCGCCGAGGATCGGATGCGCATGCCGCGCCGCTTCGACATCGACGACTTGCTCCGCGAGTTTCGCGCCGAAATAGGCCTCGCGCAGCGGAGCGAACGCATCGAGCGAAGCGTCGCCCCCGCCGAGGGCGTCGGCCATCCTGCGGATTCGCTCGGGCATGGCGCGCACGCCCGTGCGATAGACGCTGCGATCCATGGCGAGCGCGCGCAGCGCGGCGACGCTGTCGTTCGTACGCATATGCGCGAGTGCCGCGTCGAGCTTGGCGAGACCGTCGCCGTGCACGACCTCGGCATCGAGCGCGATGAGCCGCTCGAGATCGCCGAGCAGGCCCTCGACGCCGCCCGGCAGCACGGTCTCGGCCTCGAGCTCGTCGACGCCGCCGGCGAGATAGCGGCGGCGCCAGAAATCCTCGACGCACTCGCGCAACAGGACGTGTTCGTCGACGAGGCGTCGCGTGCCGAAACCCGCGCCGCTGTCGAGCGGATGGTCGCGGCGGATGCGTTGGCACAGCGCATGGATCGTCGCGATCGGCGCGCGGTCGAAATCGGCACGCGCCAGGCGCACGCGGCGCAGCGCCATGTCGGACTCGGTGCCGAACCGGTCGCGCAGGTAGGCGGCGAGCGAATCGGGCGCGTAATCGAAGTGCGGATCGCCCGCGGCGATCGCGACGAGCAGACGTTCCGCCTCGATGAGCCGCTGCCGCAGGCGTTCGCGCAATTCCTGCGCCGCGGCCTCGGTGAACGTCGACACGAGGACCCGCTCGACGCCGAGTCCCTGCTCGAGCAGCAACCGGAGATACAACAAGCCGATGTTGTGCGTCTTGCCGGTGCCTGCGCTGGCCTCGATGAGCACGCGCCCTGCGAGCCGCGCGCTGGGCCAGTCGAGCGCGGGGAGGTCGGTCCCGGCGCTCATGCACCTGCTCCTGAGCGGCGGCGCGCTTCGGACGCATCGCGCAGCAAGACATCGGCGTGCGGGTCGAGCGTGCGCGCGACGCGCACGACGGCGGCGACGAAACCCGCGTGCGCCGGAGCTCCGGGATCGAGCGGATCGGCGCCGCGCTGCAAGAGCGCGGCGTAGCTCGGCTCGTAATCGCGCTCGCCCTTCGTTCCGAAGCCGCCTTCCCAAGCCGCGCGTGCGCGCGTCAGACGCCTTTCCGGCTCCGATGCGGCAAACGCCCAGGCGGTGCGCAGCGGGAAAATCACCGGCTGTGTTTGCGCTCGGCGGTAGATCGCGACGAGATTCCGCAAACCGTCGCGCAACTCCGCGAACGACTGCGCGAGCATGGGCGCGAGCAGCGGCGGCACGCGAACCGATGCGCCTTTTGCTGCAATTTCCACAAAGTGTGCCGCTACGGGCGCGACCTCCGCGAGCCGGCAGGCGGCGAGCTCGAGATAAAAAGGCACGAGCTCGCGGAACTCGGCCGCCCCCGTCGGCCGCGCATCGAACAGGCAGAGCGCGCCGTCCTCGCCGCGGAACGCACGCTCGAGCACGCCGCTCAGGCGCAACCCGCCGCCGAGTTCGAGATCGACCGCGCGCGGCGCGCGCGCGATGCGCTTGCCGAGCACGTCCCGCGCGGCGGCGAGCAGCGTCGAGGCGCGGTCACGCGCTTGCGCATACGCACGCCTACCGACCGCACCGGCGGCGAGCAAGCCCGATGCTTCGAGCCACGGCGGCGGCGACGCCGGGATCTCGGTACCGGCGATCAGCGCATCGAGCAATAGACGGCGCTCCACGCGCTCGCGCCGATCCAGACGCGTGTCGAGCGGTTCGCGATCCGGCAGGCTGTCGCCGTCCAACGCGGCGAGGCTCACGCCGGCCGCATCGCGCAACGCGCCCTTCGCCGGGTCGCGCCAGAAGCGCGTGAGCTCGGCGAGCGCGATTTCGGCAGACTCCGCACTATCGGGCTCCGCCGCCGCCATCTCGAGGAAAGGAGGCGGTCGTGCAACGTCGCGCGACGCGAACGCCGCGGCGTACGAGAACAGTCGCTCGTCGCGGCGCGGTGTGCCGTCGCGGCCGACATCGTTCTCGCGCAGGAAATAACGCGCATCGAAGGGCTGCAGCGGATGGCGGACGAACCACGGGCGCGGCAGCGCCGGCGCATCGGCGATGGCGTGTTGCTCGTCGAGGAACTTGAGCAGATCCGCCAACGGGGCGGCCGGGTTGCGCGCGGTGCCGTCGGTGACGTTTTCGCCGATGTAGCTGATATGCAGACGTCCGCGCGCGGCCATGATCGCTTCGAGGAACAGATAACGATCGTCGCTGCGCGTGTCGCGATCGCCGCGCCGCGGCTCCGCGATCATGCGGTTGAGGCCGCTCTCGCCGCCGGCGCGCGGGAATTCGCCCTCGTTCATGCCGATGAGGCACACCGCGCGAAACGGAATAGAGCGCTGCGGCACGAGCCCGCAGAACGTCACCGCGCCGAGCAGGTAGGGCTGGCGTTCGGAAATCTCGCCGAGCGCTCCGCGCACGGCCTCGCGCATGACGCTCCACGGCACCGTCGAGGCGGCGAGGTCCGCCGGCTGCGCGCGCAGCGGCGCGACCACGGCACGGCGCAGCGCATCGAGCGCCGTTTCCTCGACCGCGTCCGCAGGATCGGCCAGGAACAAGGCGTCGATGCGGGCGAGGAGCCATCCGGTCCAGTCGGCGAGCGTGCGCTCCCTGCCGAAGCCCGCGCGGATCGAGCGGAGCTCGCCGAGCAAGGCGTCGAGTTGTCCCACTGCTTCGGCGACGGCACCGGTCACGCCCGGCGCCGGCAGGATGCCATCGACGAACGTTGCGCCTTCATCGCCCGCGACCATTCCCGCGAACAGACGATCGAGCCCGAATTCCCACGTATTCGCGACGACCGGCGCCGCACCGGCCTGCTCGCGCATCGCGGCGTCGAGCCCCCATGCGACACGGGCGCGGCGCAGCGCCGCTTCGAGCGAAGTGCGCGCGTCGGCGTCGAGGCGGAAGCGGCGCGCGACAGCCGGCACGTCGAGGAAATCGAGCACTTCGCTGACGGCGAAGCGGCTTTCTGCAAGATCGAGGACGCCACCGAACGCGCCGAGCAGCGGATGCGAACGCGCAAGCGCGACGTCGGCGAGATGCCAGGGAATCTGCGTCGCGTCGGCCGCGTGCCGAGCCGCCTCGCCGAAGACCGCGGGCAGGTACGGTGCGTAGCTCGCGATGTCGGGCGCCATGACGACGATCTCGCGATAGGACAGCGTCGGGTCCGCGGCGAGGAAGCCGAGCAGCGCATCCCTCAACACCTCGAGTTCGCGCAGGCGCGTATGGCAGGCATGTATGCGCAGGCTCGCGTCGCTGCGCAGCGCAAGGAGCTCCCGCTCGAGGGCCGTATCGTCCGCGGCATCCGGCATGTTTTCCACATGTGTACGCAGCGCCGCGCCGACCAAGCCCGGCTCGGCCACGCGAATGCTTTCCTGCAGCGCAGCGAGCAGCGTCTGCGGCGCGCACAGGGGTTCGGCTTCTTCGCGCTCATCGAGACCCGTCTCGGTCTCGAACTCCTCGAGGGCGATGCAGAAATCCTGGGCGATGCGCCCGAGGCCGGCGAGCAGCGGATGGCCGATTTCGAAATACGCCTGCGCATCGGCAGCGGCCTTGAGCTGCTGCCGCTCGGATGCGAAATAGACCCAGTGCTCGCGGCACGGATCCGGGAAGTATACGTGTACACTTTGCCGCCGCGCGAATGCGGCGAGTGCGGCAAGCACGTCGGGAGCGAGGTGACTGGGACCGAAGAGGTGCAGCGGCGGCGCTGCGGCGGCCGCCCCAGCGGCGAGCGCCTCGACGAGCATGCGGCTGCGCTGCGCGCGATGCGGCAAGCCGACCGCCGCCTGCACGCTGCGCCACAATTCGGCCTGCCAATCGCCGCGCGCGCCGCGTTCCCACGCCAGCACCCAATCGGCGCGATAGATCAGGTATTGCTCGAACACGCCGGCCATGTGCTCGGCGAACTGGAACCGCCGCCGCTCGCGCTCCGGACCCGACAGGAAACGTTCGATCTCCGGCGCATCGAGCGTGGTCAGCGCCGCGTAGACGCGCCAGCGCAGCGACTCGCGCCGGTAAGCGCCGCCGACGAGGTCGCCCTCGCCCAAGGCCAGAGCCGCGGCGCGGTCGAGCCACTGCCAGGGCAGGATCATCTCGAAATTCGCCGCGATGCCGCGGCCGTCCGCGCGGCGCCGCGCGAACACGTCGAGCAACCAGCGCTTGAGGCCGGGGTGCGCGACGACGACGGTCTGCGGCGCGAGCGGATCGGCCGGGCGCGCCGCGTCGAGACGGCTGGCGAGCTCGGCCGCAAGCCGTTCCGTACGGCTGTGGCGATGGACGACGAGGCCGTGGTCGGGAGAAGACATCGAGGAACGGATCGACATGGAGCACGATGATTATGCAGGAGCGTCGCACGGGAAGAGAATGCGCGCCTAGCGCACGCTTGAAACGGCCCGCTCGCGCAACCACGTCGAGACGCAGTTAGTGAGACGCCGCTCGGTTCCCATGGCGCGAACGCGACGGTCGATTTCCCGATGCTGCTGTTCGACGACAATACGCCACACACCGTGCTCGACGGCGAGCTCGGCACGGTCCGTTACTTTCCCGAGTGTGTGCCGCGGGAGACGGCGCAACGCTGGTTCGACGTGCTGCTCGCCGCCGTACCGTGGAGCGCACAGCGCCGCCGGATGTACGATCGCGATGTCGACGTGCCTCGACTCACCGCCGGCTACGACCTCGACGCCGCATCGCCGCCCGCGCCGATTCTCGATGCGCGGGCCATCGCTGAACGTCTCGCCGCGCATCGTTTCAACAGCGTCGGCCTCAACCTTTACCGCGACGGCAACGATAGCGTCGCGCCGCACAACGATAAGCTCCACGAACTCGTCGCGGGAGCGCCGATCGCGCTCTTTTCGCTCGGCGCGACGCGCCGCTTTGCGCTGCGCACGAAGGCCGCGCCGCGCCGCCATCTCGATTTCGATCTCGCTCCGGGCAGCCTGCTCGTGATGAGCTACGCGACGCAGCTCCACCTCGACCATGGCGTGCCGAAGACGCGCGTGCCGGTCGACAAGCGCATGAGTTTGGTGTTTCGGGAGCGTCCCTAGCGCGTCGCAGGCTCCGCGGAACCGCGGCGGCTGCGTCACGCGCGCGAGCAGGAACACGCGTGCGCACTTGCACCCGAACACCAGCGCCGACAAGCGAGGTTCGGTCGATTCCGCCCAATCCTGTCCGAAAGCGCGGAACTCGTCACACTTCGGCGGGTCTCCGGAGCGGCCTTGTGCGGTTCTCAAACCGCCTGGCGTTATTCATGCAACGTAAAAAATGTGGCGTTTCTGCTGAAATGAGTCTTATGGTCGCAAAATCCCCGCCCACCGCGGGTCATGTGGAAGGCGTAACGGGGCGGTCTCGCTACCCGGTTCCCGAAGACGGAGAAGCATGGTCGCTGGTCGCCATCGCCGGCCCGCTCATGGGTCAGCGGTTCGAAGTGCACCACGGCCCGCTCGTCATCGGCCGCAGCCAGCGCTGCGATCTCGTCTTCCACGGTGAGGGGCTCTCGCGGCGCCACTGCACGATGTGGGTCATGAACGGATGTTTGTGGATCCGCGATCTGGCCTCCACGAACGGAACGTTCGTGAACGGGGCGCGAATCGCGACGGAGAAGCTCAAGGCCGGAGATCAGATACAGCTCGGCGAAATCGTCGTGCGCGTTCTGCGCCGCGGTTCGACCGAAGACAAATACCACGCCGCCATGCATCGGCAAGCGTGGTCGGACGAGCTGACGGGTCTGGGAAACCGGCGCCGCTTCCAGGCGTTGCTCGAGGAGGCCGTTGCACGCGCGCAGAAGAATCTCGAACCGTTTGCGCTGGTGCTGCTCGATCTCGACAATTTCAAAGAGATCAACGACTGCCACGGCCACGACATGGGCGATTTGGTCCTGAAAGCCTGTGCCGATCAGTTGCGCTGCATCACGCGTGCTCCCGACAGCGTCGCCCGCATCGGCGGTGAAGAATTCGCCGTGATCGTGCCCGGCGCCGACCGCGAGAACGCGACGAAATATGCGGAACGCTGCCGCCTGACGCTTGCCGCGATGTCGTTCCCGCAGATCGGCGATTCGTTCCGCGTGACCGCCAGCTTCGGCGTCGCCGCATGGCATCGCCGCTTCAAAGACTCGGCGGACCTCGTGAAGATCGCCGACAAGTACCTGTACGCCGCCAAGCGGGCCGGCAAGAACTGCATCGTCGACGACTTGCCCGCACGCTAGGGAATCTCGGAACAATCGGTTTCGATCTTTTGCGCAGCGTTCACGTCGCGTAAAAAAAGCTGCGCCGGATTTCTCCGGCGCAGCGGACCGCGCATGAAACTCAATCGACGTGGAAGTCTTGCAGCGTCACCGGAGTTTTCGGCATCACGGTCAACGAGAACGCCTTCGTCGTGGTCACGTTGGCCGTGTCCTTCACTTGGATCGTGAAGTTGAACGGACTGCCCGTCGTATCGGGCGGCGTACCGGTCATTGCGCCCGTTGCGGCGTTGAGGCTCGCCCAGGACGGGAAGGTGCCGGCGACGACCTGCCAGTTCACGTACGGCGGCGTACCGCCCGCCGCGCCGAACGTCTGGTTGTACATGGTGTTGACGGTTGCCGCGGGGAGCGGCGACGTCGTCGTGATCGTCAGCGGCGGCGGCGCCACTTGCAGCGAGAACACCTTGGTCGCGGTCACCATCGCGCTGTCGGTCACCTGCACCGTGAACGAGAACGGGCTGCCCGTCGTGTTCGGCGGCGTGCCGGTCGTCGCGCCAGTCGCCGCATTGAGATTGGCCCACGGTGGGAACGTGCCCGCCGTGATCGCCCAATTCGTGTACGGCGGCGTGCCACCCGTCGCGGCGAACGTCTGGTTGTACATCGTATTGACGGTGGCCTGCGGCAACGGCGACAGGGTCGTGATCGACAGCGGCGGCGGCACGACGGTCAGCGTGAATTGCTTCGTCGCGGTGACCATCGCGCTGTCGGTCACCTGCACCGTGAATGTGAACGGACTGCCCGTCGTATTGGGCGGCGTGCCGGTCATCGCACCGGTCGCCGCATTGAGATTGGCCCACGCGGGGAACGTGCCGGCCGTGATCGCCCAATTCGTGTACGGCGGCGTGCC
>Ga0070741_10005388_pt1 | contig 28499 bp, 29 predicted proteins | sample Coa_R1_4_FD_66440 | JGI IMG/M metagenome (GOLD analysis project Ga0070741, IMG submission 66440) | Surface soil microbial communities from Centralia Pennsylvania, which are recovering from an underground coalmine fire - Coalmine... | ecosystem: Environmental > Terrestrial > Soil > Unclassified ... | reverse complement strand
ACCGGTGCGGCGTAGCTCCAGCGATAGGCGACGCTCGCGATCACGGCGAGACCGCCATAGAGCCAGGCGCGGCGGCTCAGCACGTCGAGAAGATCGAGGCGCAGGAAGAGCAGCCAGCCAAAGGCGAACGGAATGGCGTAGACCGCCGTGATGCGGAACACCGGAACGAAGCCCGGCGGATCCTCGATCCACGGCTCGGGCATCAGGAGCTGCGCAGCAAAGGACGGCACCGCCAGGACGAGCGGCGCCCACGGCGAGCGCACGATGGCCGCGAAGCCTGACAGCGCCGCCTCGCGCGCCCTGGCCGACAGCAGCCACGGCACGAGCGCCATGGCGATCGCCGCCAGCCCATAGAGCACGATCAGGTACTCGAGGAACCATAGATGCATGGGATGGGCGTAGTTGAACACCCGTCCCGAAGCGAAGCCCAGCAAGGTGCGATCGATGCCGAACAGGCCGATGCCGGTCAGGAACATGGCGAGCGGCCAGATGACGATCCAGCCGGCGACGAACGGAATGACGATGCGCTTGAAGCGATTGAGCGCCGCGCCGCGCAAGCCGTAGCGGGCGATCAGCAACGCGGAGAAGAAGCCGGCCATGGCGTAGAAGATCGGCATCCGGAAGACATGGATGATGCTCATCGACCAGACGAGCCGGTCGGTGAGCGGGCCGACGCGGAGCGGCCAGCCGCCGACCGACGAATAGGCGACGGCGCAGTGCAGGTAGATGCCGAGGAACATCATGGCGGCACGCAGGCCATCGAGAGCGTGAAAGCGCGACGGGACGGTCGACGAATTGTTCATGATCACCTCTGGACAGGCCGCGCCGAAGTCGCTATCTGTTAATACAAGGTACCGTGTTATATGCCGTAGCGAGGTCGGTTGCAAGTGACGGAATCGCTTCTCGTACAGCTCCGCAAGGGGGCGCTCGATCTCTGCGTGCTGGCCCTGCTGGCGCGCGGCGACAGCTATGCCTACGAGATCGCGAGCCGACTGGCCGACGGCATCGGCATGGGTGAAGGCACGATCTATCCGCTGATGCGCCGGCTGCAGTCGGAGGGATTGGTCAGCACCTATCTCGAGGAATCGAGCAGCGGGCCGCCGCGCAAGTACTACCGGCTCACCAAGGCCGGCCACGCCGCCTTCCAGGCCCAGCGCGCCGAGTGGAACGCCTTCACGTCTGCCGTCGCCAAGGTGCTTGCCGAGGCCAAGCCGGGCGGGCCATTCGCCAAATCAGCGGGAGCGAACCGATGACCAGAGCACAGTTCCTCGACATCTTGCGGCGGCGCCTGGCCGGCCTGCCGTCCTCGGAGATCGACGAGCTGGTCGGCGACTATGCCGCCCACTTCGACGAAGGTATGGCCGAGGGCCGCAACGAGGAAGAGATCGCCGAGGCCCTGGGCGATCCGCTGCGGCTGGCGCGCGAGCTGCGCGCCGAAGCGGGTTTCCGGCGCTGGGAAGAGGCGCGCACGCCGACCAATTTCTTCGCCGTGTTGTTCGGCCTGCTGGCGCTGGTCACGGTCGATTTCGTCTTCCTGCTGCCGCTGCTCGGCGGCTTCGCCCTCTTCATCCTGATCGCCGGCATCGTCCAGGTCGCGCTGTGCATCGCGGGGCTGGTGATGGTGGCCAAGCTCTTCCAGTTCGATCACGGGCTCGGCCTGCATTATTTCGCGCGCATCCTGGGCGGCCTCGGCTTGATGAGCCTCGGCGTCGGCGGCAGCGCGCTCCTGATCCTGATCGTCGACTGGGTGGTGCGCGCGCTCGGCAAGTTCGCGCGCCTGCACTACACGCTCCTCAACAAAGCCGATCAGGCCGCGTGATCCGGATGTATGCGCACGGGAGATTCACATGACCAGGACTCTCGCATGGACCGCCGCCGCCGGACTGGGCGGCGGCATCGTCCTCCTTCTGATCGCCTTCTCGCTGGGCGGCCGCGAGCTCGTGCGCGAAGCGCGCTGGGGCGGCTGGCACGGAGCCGGTTGGCGCGGCGAGGCCTGCGCGCAGGCGGACGATAAAGACAGCCCATCGGAGAGGCACTGGAGCTGGAACGGCGGCGATGTGATCGACGTCGCAGGACCCGGGCTCGTTCGTCTCCATGCCGGCCAGGGAAACGAGATCATCGCACGCGGCCCCGCCGCTGCGCTGTCGGCCATCGAATTTCACGACGGCCGGATGGTCATCCGATGCGCCTCTCCGGGACTCGACATCGCCCTGCCCGACAATGGACCGCGCCGGTTCAACGTCTCGGGTCCCGCCAAGGTCGTCATGGACGGGCTGGCGCAGCGCGACCTGGAACTACGCGTCAGCGGCAGCGGCGATGTCGACGCTTCCGGCTCGATCGATCACGCCACGGTTTCGGTCGCGGGCTCGGGCAATGCCAGGCTCGGCAACGTCACGATGAAGGTCCTGACCGCGCATATCAGCGGCTCGGGCGGCATCGAGGCGGCACCGACCGAGCTCGCGGACATCAGGATCTCGGGCGCCGGCGTCCTGCGCCTGCGCAGCCATCCGGCGACCCTGCGCAGCCACATCTCGGGCTCGGGCCGCATCACGCAGACAGCGGCGCTCGACCCGAAATAGCGGCGGCAGCCTAACGGCCGCGGTTCATCACGCGCCAGACCTTCTCCGGCGTGACCGGCATGTCGATGTGGGTGACGCCGAACTCCGACAGCGCATCGACCACGGCATTCATCACCGACGGCAGCGCGCCCGCGCAACCCGCCTCGCCGCAGCCTTTCACCCCGAGCAGATTGGTCTTGCACGGCACCGAATGGTGCTCGATTGAGAAGAACGGCGCGTCGGTCGCGCGCGGCAGCGCATAATCCATGTACGAGCCGGTCACCGGCTGGCCCTGCTCGTCGTAGATCGCGCATTCCATCAGCGCCTGGCCGATGCCCTGCACCACCCCGCCATGCGCCTGGCCCGCCGTCAGCATCGGATTGATGACGGTGCCGAAATCGTTGACCATGGAATAGCGCACGACGTCGATCTGGCCGGTGTCGCGGTCGATCTCGACCTCGGCCACGTGGCAGCCGTTGGGAAACGAGAACGGCGGGTTGTCGGAGATGTGGCTGACATCGAGCGACTGCGGCACGTCGGGTGGCAGTTTCAGCCCGCCGCGAATCTTGTCGGCCAGCTCCATTATGCCGATGCCGCGGTCGGTGCCAGCGATGGTGAACCTTCCGCGGCTGAATTCGATGTCGGCCGCCGAGGCCTCGAGCACGTGGGCGGCGATCTGCCTGCCCTGCTCGATCAGCTTGTCGCCGGCCTCGAGGAAGGCCTGCGACCCGACCAGGGCCGACTTCGAGCCGCCGGTGCCGCCGCCGACCTTGAGCTGATCGGAATCGCCCTGCAGCAGGCGCAGGCGCTCGAACGGAATGCCGGTCTTCTCGCTCAGCACCTGGGCGAACGGCGTGGCATGCCCCTGGCCGTAGTCGAGCGTGCCCGAGAGCATGGTGACCGTGCCGTCCTGCTCGAAGCGGATGCCGCCATACTCCTTCGACGGCGGGCCGGTGACCTCGAGATACTGGCCGATGCCGCGGCCGCGCAGCTTGCCGCGCACCGCGCTCTGCTGCCTGCGCTTCTCGAAGCCGTTCCAGTCGGCGGCCTTCAGCGCCTTGTCGAGGACGGTGGTGAACTCGCCCGAATCGTAGTTCATGCCCGATGGCGCCTTGTAGGGCATCTGCTGCGGCGCGATGTGGTTGCGCCGGCGCAGCTCGGCCCCGTCGATGCCCATTTCGCGCGCTGCCGTGTCGATCAGGCGCTCCATGTAGTAGTTGCCCTCGGGGCGGCCCGCGCCGCGATAGGCGGCGAGCGGCGTGGTGTTGGTGAACACCACCTTCGAGCTCACCTCCATCGCCGGCGTCCTGTAGACGTCGATCACGTTCTTCACCGCGTTCGTGGTCGCGGGCATCGGCGGATAGATGTAGGCGCCGGCATTGCCTGTGCCGGAAAGGCGCACCGCGAGGAACTTGCCGTCCTTGTCCAGGGCGAGCTCGGCCACGCGCTGGTGATCGCGGCCGTGATGATCGCTCAGGAAGCTTTCCGAACGCTCGTCCGTCCATTTGACTGGCCGGCCGAGTTGCCTGGCCGCCAGCAAGAGCGGGCCGTACTCGGGATAGACCTGGCTCTTCATGCCGAACGAGCCGCCGACATTGCCGGTCAGCACGCGCACCTTGTCGGGCGTCGTGTTCAGGACGTCGCGCGCCAGGCCGGCGCGGATGCCCATCACGCCCTGGCAGCCCAGCCGCAGCACCCAACGACCGTCTTCATAGGAGCCGATCGCCGAGCGCGGCTCCATCGGGTTGACGACGATGCGATTGGAGACGATGTCGAGCCGCGTGACGTGTGCGGCCGCGGCAAAGGCTTTTTTCACCGCTTCGCCATCGCCATGGTGAAAATCGAGCACGAGATTGCCGGGCGCCTCGTCGTGGATCTGGGGCGCGCCAGGCTTCAGCGCGTCGGCGGGCGTGGTGACCGCCGGCAACTCCTCGATGTCGAGCTCGACCGCCTCGGCGGCATCCTTGGCCTGCGCCACCGTTTCGGCCACCACGCACGCGACCGCCTCGCCGACATAGCGCACCCTGTCCTTGGCGAGGCTGTGGCGCGGCGGCGTCTTCATCGGCTGGCCGTTGCGGTCGGGAATGTTCATGGCGCACTTCATCGGTCCGAAGCCTGCTGCCGCGAGATCGGCGTAGGTCAGGATCGCGAGCACGCCCGGCATGGCTCGGGCGGCCGTGGTGTCGATGCCCTTGAGGACGCCGTGGGCGATCCTGGAACGGACCATGACCGCGTGGGCCTGGCCCGCAAGGTTGATGTCGTCGGTATAGCGGCCCTCGCCGCGCAGGAGGGTGGGGTCCTCCTTGCGCGGCACCGGCTGGCCGACGCCGAACTTCATCAACGCCAGATCGTTGTCACTCAACGCGTCCATTGATTGCTCCACAAAAGTGTCATCCCGAACGAAGTGAGGGATCTTTCCCGCTCCGGAAAGATCCCTCGGCTGCGCCTCGGGATGACAGCTATGCTGTCACTTGAGCGGCGAGTAGTTGGTGGGAATGAGCAGGGTCGAGAACATCGACTGCAGCTTGGCCGGGCCCTTGGCGAGATAGGCCTGCCACGCCGGATCCTTGGTGGCGTCCGCGCGCGCCTTGAAGCGCTCCTCGAGGTTCTTGTAACGCCACATGTGGATCCACTCGTTGGGTTGCGGGAACTCGCCGGTCCAGGCGCCCCAGATCGGCGAGTACTTCTCGCGCGCCGCCTGCACCTCCTTGAAGTCCTTGCCGTACTGCTGCGCGCCGCCGAGATGGCAGGTGTAGATGCGCAACTCATAAACGTTGCCGGTGGTGCCGTCGGACGGCTTGATGTCGACCACCGCGTTCATCAGCCGCAGGTCCTGGCGCACCAGGCAGCTCTTCACGATCGGCACGTACTTCTCGGTCCAGTCCTTGTTCTTCTGCAGCTCGGCGCGCAGCCGCGTGCGCTCCTCGTAGCTGTCGTACTTCCACAGATGCCAGATCTGGTTGAGCGCGCCGAACTCGGCAGTCCAGTAACCGCAATTGATGCCGTAGTTCTGGCCGCGCGCCGGCCGGCCGATCGTCTCGGCGGCCTTCAGGTATTCCGGCATCTTGCCGGGCAGCATCGTGTAGGTGCGGAGCTCGTAGATCATGGTGTTTCCCCTTATGGATGCGGGTTCTTGGGCGGATGCGCCCTCACCGCTTCCTCGTTGATGTCGGCGCCCCAGCCGGGCCGGGTGGGCACGATCAATTCGCCATTCTGGATGACCGGCGGATGGGTGACCAGATCGTCCTTCCACGGCACATCGTCGATATCGATTTCCATGATACGGAAATTCGGCATGGCGGCGCACAGATTGGCGCTCATCAAGGTCGACATGTGACCGTAGAAATTGTGCGGCGCGCAGTTGACCTCGTAGGCCTCGGCCATGGTCGAGATCTTGTGGCCCTCGGCCAGCCCGTTCCACGGCACGTCGATGATCGACACGTCGATCGAGCGGTTCTCGAAGAACGGCCGGAACTGGCGCCGGCCAAACAGCGACTCGCACGAGGCGATCGGCATCGCGGCGCGGTCGCGGATCAGCCGCAGGCCTTCGGGATCGTAGGAGTCGATCTCGAGCCAGAAGAGATTGTACGGCTCGCAGGTTCGCGCGACCTTGATGTAGCCCTCGGTCTTGAAGTTGAAATTGGTGTCGAGAAGGATGCCCATGTCGTGGCCGGCGCCCTGGCGGAATGCCGCCAGCCCGTCGGCGATGGCGGCCAGGGTGGCGCCGTCGGCATTGAGCTCGGGTCCGCCCGGCGTTCGGCCGAAGCCCGGCTGATACATGTTGGGCGGATCGAGATCGAAACGGAAAATGTTGGTCTTGAGCGCCTTGAAGCCCCGCTCCTTGACGTGCTTGCCGAGCTTCACGACGTCGTCGAACGAGCGCACCGGCTCGACTTTCATCACGTCGGCGTTGCGGAAACGGTAGCTGCCGCAATGCGACCAGTAGAGCGGCAGGCGGTCCCTCACCTTGCCGCCGAACAGCTCGTACACCGGCACGCCGAGCGACTTGGCCTTGACGTCGAGCAGGGCGTTCTCGACTGCCGCCATCGCCTGCTGGTTGATGCCGCCGGGCGCCTGGCGGGTGATCGCATACTGCATCGACATGATGCGCTCGACCGCGCGCGGGTTCTCGCCAATCAGGCCGGCGGCCATGCGCCGGATCACGGCGGTGAGGCCCGCGCTGCCATAGCCCTCGTTATATTCCGACCAGCCAACGATGCCGTCATCGGTCGTGATCTTGAGGAAAGAGAAATCGCGCCAGCCCGCGTCGCAGTGCATATCCTCGATCTTGACGATCTTCATGGTGTTTCCTCCGCCCAAGCCAGCATAGACTAAAGCCATGGCGCTGCGCGGCAAAGGAATGCTGGTTGTCTTCACCGAGGCGAAGCCGCAGCACGAGCGCGACCTCAACGAATGGTACAACCGCGAACACATCGACGAGCGCATCAACCTGCCGGGCTTCCATCGCGCACGGCGATACGTCGCCGAGAAGGGCTCGCCGAAATATCTCGCGACCTACGAATGCGACAGCGTGAGCGACCTCGCCACGCCGGCCTACCTCGCCAGGCTCGCCAAGCAGACGCCGTGGAGCGACCGCGTGACCGGCCGCTTCACGCGCTTTCACCGGCTGACGCTCGTGATCAAGGTCGATCTGACGCACGGCATCGGCGGCCTGCTGACAACGGTCCGGTTCGTGCCCGAGGCGGGCGCGCGGCCGGCGCTCGTCCAATGGCTGCGCAAGACGCTCAAGACGGCGGTCGCGCGGCCCGGCATCGTGGGCGCGGCGGCCGGCGAGAACGACATCGAGACCGCCAATGCACCAGCGCAGGACAAGAGCACGGACAAGCGCGGAGCCGACGATGCCGAATGGCTGGTGATGCTCGAAGGCAGCGATCAGCGGGCGCTGGCGGCGGCCGGCCGGGCAATCAGCTTGTCGGCGCTGCGGAAATTCGGCGCAAAGAAGGCGCCGGTCGTCGGCAGCTATCGCTTCCTGTTCGGCAATGATCGCTGACGAAGTTTTGACCTGGCGTTGATCGCACGACTGCCTAAGTTCCCGGCGTGACCACCAAGCAAACCATCTTCGTGCTGCGCCAGGCGACTCTGGTGGGCCTTTGCCTGCCGGCGCTGTGGCTCGCCTGGCGCTGGTGGACCGACGATCTCGGCGCCCGGCCGATCACAGAGGCGACACATTTCACCGGCGACTGGACCGTGGTGCTGCTGCTGCTCTCGCTCGCGCTCACGCCGGCGCGCGCTTTGTTCGAGTGGATGCCGCTGGTGCAGATCCGCCGCCGCATCGGCGTCGCCGCCGCGCTGTATGCCGGCCTCCACCTCTTGATCTACATCGGCGACCAGAAATGGAACCTGGTCGTCGTTGCATCCGAGATCGTCAAGCGCTTCTACCTCACCATCGGCTTCACGGCGCTGCTCGCGCTCGCCGCCCTCGCCGTCACCTCGACCGACGGCTGGCAGAAGCGCCTCAGGCGCAACTGGAAGCGCCTGCATTGGCTCATCTATCCGGCCGCCGTGCTGGCGATCCTGCATTTCTTCATCCAGTCCAAGGCCAATGTCGGCGAAGCCATCGTGGCGGCCGGACTGTTCGCCTGGTTGATGATCTGGCGATTGATGCCGGACAGGCTGCGTGTGCGCTATACGGGCCTGGCGCTGCTGGTGGTCGGCGCAACACTGGCCGCGCTAGTCTTCGAGCTATCGTGGTACGGCCTTGTCAACCACGTGCCGCCGCTGCGCCTCCTCAAGGCCGACATCAATCCCGATCTCGTGCCCCGGCCGGTCCACAAGGTGCTGCTGGCCGGCCTCGCCGCCGTCCTTCTGATCGCCCTGCGGCGTTCGCCCAAATACCTCAAGCGGCTCTTTACGAAGCGATATATCCAGACGACTATACCGACCTCCTAGGAGGTCGGCATGAAGAGACGTGAGTGGTTGGGCCTTGCACTGGCAAGCGCCGTTGCGCCGATGGCGCTCGGAGCGCGCGCGCAAGGCGCGGGTCCCGTCGTGTTTGCCGCCGCGAGCCTCAAGAATGCGCTGGACGAGGTCGCCGCCGACTGGGTCAGGGCGACAGGTAGGCCCGCCCCCAAGATCTCCTATGCCGCGAGCTCGACTCTCGCCAAGCAGATCGAGCAGGGCGCGCCGGCCGACCTTTTCATCTCGGCCGACACGGATTGGATGGACTATCTCGACAAGAAGGACCTGATCGCCAAGGGCACGCGGGTCGATCTGCTCGGCAACAAGATCGTCGTCGTGGCGCCGCGCGATTCCAAGGTCACGCTCGACCTCAAGCAAGGCGTCGACGTCGCCAAGGCATTGAACGGCGGCAAGCTCGCCATGGCCAATGTCGAGTCGGTGCCGGCCGGCAAATACGGCAAGGCGGCGCTGACCAGGCTCGGCGCCTGGAACGGCGTCAAGGACAAGATCGCACAGGCGGAGAACGTGCGCGCGGCCCTTCTGCTGGTCAGCCGCGGTGAGGCACCGCTCGGCATCGTCTATGCGACCGACGCCGCCGCCGAGCCCAACGTCAAGATCATCGCGGCGTTTCCCGACGATTCGCACCCGCCGATCATCTATCCGGCGGCGATCACCAAGGAGTCGAAGTCGGCCGAGGCCAGGAGCTTCTTCGACTTCATGAAGGGCATGAAGGCCCGCCCGTCCTTCGAGAAGCAGGGCTTCACGGTTCTGGTGAAGGTCAACTCCTCGACATGATCTTGTCGGCCGAGGAATGGACGGCGGTCCGGCTCAGCCTCCTGGTTGCCGTCACCGCGACGCTCGCCAGCCTGCCTCTCGGCGTCGCGGTCGCCTATGCGCTGGCGCGCGGCCGCTTCTGGGGCAAGAGCCTGCTCGACACGCTGGTGCACCTGCCGCTGATCCTGCCGCCGGTGGTGACCGGCTATCTGCTGCTGCTGCTGTTCGGCAAGCGCGGCCCGATCGGCGAATTCCTCGACCACTATCTTGGCATCGTCTTTTCCTTTCGCTGGACCGGGGCGGCGCTCGCGTGCGGCGTCATGGGCTTTCCGCTGATGGTGCGGGCCATCCGCCTGTCGATCGAGGCCGTCGATACCAGGCTCGAGGCGGCCGCAGGAACGCTCGGCGCCAATCCGCTCATGGTCTTCGCCACGATCACCTTGCCGCTTTGCCTGCCGGGCGTGATCGCCGGCGCAATCCTCGCATTCGCCAAGTCGATGGGCGAGTTCGGCGCCACGATCACCTTCGTCTCCAACATCCCGGGCGAGACGCAGACCCTGCCGACGGCGATCTACACCTTCATCCAGGTGCCGGGCGGCGATGCCGGTGCGCTGCGTCTCACCCTGATCTCCGTGCTGATCTCCATGGCGGCCCTGCTCGGCTCCGAATTGCTGGCCCGCCGCATCGGCGCGCGCCGAGTGGCGACATGAGCCTCGATCTCGACATCGAGCACCGGCGCGGCGATTTCCATCTCGCCGCGCGCTTTGCCGCGCAGCCCGGCATCACCGCCCTGTTCGGCCGCTCGGGATCGGGGAAAAGCACCTTGGTCGATATCGTCGGCGGCCTGATCCGGCCCGACCGCGGCAAGGTGCTGGTCGACGGCCAGACGCTGGTCGACACCGCGCGCGGCGTGTTCGTGGCCAAACACCGCCGCCGGCTGGGTTACGTCTTCCAGGACAGCCGCCTTTTCCCGCACCTCAGCGTCCGACAGAACCTGGCCTATGGGCGCTGGTTCGCCCGCGCGGCGGAGGATGGCGTCGCCCCCTCCTTCGAGTCCGTGGTCGAACTGCTGGGCATCGGCCCCCTGCTCGATCGCCAGCCCGGCTCGCTGTCGGGCGGCGAGAAGCAGAGGGTCGCGATCGGCCGCGCCCTGCTCGCCCGGCCGCGGCTCCTGCTGATGGACGAGCCGCTCGCGTCGCTCGACGAGGCGCGGCGCGCCGAGATCATGCCGTACATCGAGCGGCTGCGCGACGACGTGGGCCTACCCATCCTCTATGTCAGCCACTCGGTCGCCGAGGTGGCGCGGCTTGCCACCACGGTCGTCATCCTCAGCCAAGGCAGGGTGACGGCGGTCGGGCCGGTGCTCGATATCCTGCCGCTCGCGGACACCGGCGATCGGGGCGCAGTGCTCGATGCCGTGATCGAGCGCCACGACGAAGCCTTCGCGATCACCCATCTGACATGTGCCGCGGGCGAACTGCAGGTGCCGCGGCTTGCGGCGCCGACGGGCACGTCGGTGCGCGCCTACATTCGTGCCCGCGACGTCATGCTGTCGCTGCAGCCGCCGCAGGAGATCAGCGCCCTCAATGTGCTTTCGGGAAAGGTCGCCGAGGTCGCCAATTCGGGTGCCCAGGCGGACATACGGCTCGACTGCAACGGCGCCACCCTGATGGCGCGCCTCACCAACAAATCCGTCCAGCGCCTGGCGCTGGCGCCCGGCAAGCCGGTGTTCGCCGTGATCAAGAGCGTGTCGTTCGAGCGCAGTTAGGAGCTGCCATGCCCCACCTCAGCATCCGTATCGATTTCGACCATGAGGGCCGACTGGGACCGGGCAAGGTTGCCTTGCTCGAGCGCATCGCGCGTGAAGGCTCGATCTCGGCTGCCGGGCGGTCCATGAACATGTCCTACAAGCGCGCCTGGGAGCTGGTGTCGGAGATCAACGAGAGCTTCACTGAGCCGCTGGTATCGGCGCAGACCGGCGGCAAATCGGGCGGCGGCGCCGTATTGACGGAACGCGGCCAGGAGTTGGTCCGCCACTACCGCGCCATCGAGCGCAAGGCACTGACCGCCACCGCCCGGCACCTGAAGGCCCTGCAGGCGATTTCCCGCAGCCGACGGCGCAACTAGACGGTATCCTCCCATTGGGAGGACCGGATGGCGAAGATCAAGTCCCGCAAGGGCATGCCGAGCGTCGCGCTGAACAAGGCGGAGTTCACGAAACGCCTGAAGCAGCGCTTCTACGATCCCGCTTTCGAGCCGCTGCGGGAGGAGATCGCCAAGATCGTCGACGCGGCGTGGGACGGCTACGACGACAGCCGCAAGTCACCGCGCACCAAGCCCGCCGGCGCCGGCTTTGCCGATCCGAACTACCAATTGTCGGACGAGTGGCGCGACGCCAGCGAGGCCGTCAAGCGCGCCGAGCGCCAGCAGAAATCGGCCCAGAGCAAATCCCGCATCCTGCTGATCAACGGCTCGCCGCGCAGCAACCAGACCTGTCCCGGCGAAATGTCCAAGACCTATCGGCTGGACGAGATCGCCCGCCAGGTGTTCGAGGGCGAGCGCGGCTTCGAGATCGACTTCCTCGACCTCAGTCACCTCACCTCCGAGTACGGCCGGGTCATCTACCCATGCAAGGCCTGCGTCTCGACCGCCATGCCGCTCTGTCACTGGCCCTGCTCCTGCTATCCCAATCACTCGCTTGGCCAGGTCGGCGATTGGATGAACGAGATCTATCCACGGTGGGTGGCCGCGCACGGCGTCATGATTGTGACGCCGGTCCACTGGTATCAGGCGCCGACGGTCCTGAAATCCATGATCGACAGACTGGTTTGTGCCGATGGAGGCAACCCCGACCCGACGACGACCTCGGGCAAGGATCCCGACAAGGCAAAGGCGATCGAGTTGAAGGGATGGTCCTATCCCCGTCACCTGGCCGGCCGCGTCTTCGCGGTGGTTGTGCATGGCGATGCGGCAGGCGCGGAGACGCTGCGCCGCTCGCTGTCGGACTGGCTTGCCGACATGGGGTTGATCCAGGCGGGGCATCAGGCGGCGATCGACCGCTATGTCGGCTACTACGAGCCCTACGCCACCAGCCACGAGGCGCTCGACCGCGACCGTGCCTTCCAGGAGGAGACGCGCAACGCGGCACGCGCGCTCGTCGAGGCGGTGCGGCTCCTGCGCCGCGGCAAGCTTTCCGTTCCCGATGCCAAGCTCCGCGATCCGCGACCAAAATGAGGCCCTGAAAATGCTGCTCGAGGCGCGCTTCCTCGCACTCTGGCTATCGGCGCTCGCCGCCGGCGTGTTCGCCGCAGCCCTGGCCGCGATGCCGTTCACGCTATGGTTCGCGGTGCCCTGTGCGATCGCCGTCCTGCTCGTGGCGCTCGGCATCCACGATCTCGTGCAGACGCGCCATTCGATCCTGCGCAACTACCCGATCCTCGCCCACTTCCGCTTCATCTTCGAAGAAATCAGGCCGGAGCTCCGCCAATACCTGTTCGAGAGCGACAAGGACGGCACGCCCTTCAGCCGCGACCGCCGCGCCATCGTCTACCAGCGCGCCAAGAACGCGCTCGACGTGCGGCCGTTCGGCACCCAGTACGACGTCTATGCCAACGGCTACGAATGGATGGCCCATTCCATGGCGCCGCGTCCGGTGCAGAAGGAGCCGTTCCGGATCATGATCGGCGACGCCGAGTGCACCAAGCCCTACTCGGCCTCGGTGTTCAACATCTCGGCGATGAGCTTCGGCGCGCTCTCGGCCAATGCCATCCGTGCGCTGAACGGCGGCGCCAAGCTCGGCGGCTTCGCGCACGACACCGGCGAAGGCGGCTACAGCCCCTACCACCGCGAGATGGGCGGCGACATCATCTGGGAGGTCGGCTCGGGCTATTTCGGTTGCCGCAATGCCGACAGCACGTTCAACCGCGACAAGTTCGCCGAGGCCGCCGCCAATCCGCAGGTCAAGATGGTCGAGCTGAAGCTCAGCCAGGGCGCCAAGCCCGGGCATGGCGGTGTGCTGCCGGGTCCCAAGGTCAGCAAGGAGATCGCGCTGACCCGCGGCGTGGCGCAGGGCGAGGACTGCATCTCGCCCAGCGCCCACACCGCCTTCACCACGCCGATCGAGATGATGAAGTTCATCGCCGAGATGCGGCGGTTGTCGGGCGGCAAGCCAGCCGGCTTCAAGCTCTGCATCGGGCACGAGTGGGAGTTCCTTGCCATCTGCAAGGCAATGCTCGACACCGACATCTATCCCGACTTCATCGTCGTGGATGGCAAGGAGGGCGGCACCGGCGCCGCACCCATGGAATTCATGGACCATATCGGCAAGCCGATGCGCCAGGGCCTTCATTTCGTCCACAATGCGCTGGTCGGCATCGGCGCGCGCCATCGCATCAAGCTCGGCGCCGCCGGCAAGATCATCACCGCCTTCGACATCATCCGCGCGATGGCGCTCGGTGCCGACTGGTGCAATGCCGCGCGCGGCTTCATGTTCGCCGTAGGCTGCATCCAGTCGCAGTCGTGCCATACCGACCGCTGCCCGACCGGCGTAGCGACACAGGACCCGCGCCGCCAACGCGCACTCGTCGTGCCCGACAAGATGCAGCGGGTCGCCAACTTCCATCGCCACACGCTGCAGGAGCTCGCCGAGATGACAGCGGCGGCGGGCCTCGACCATCCGCGCGAGTTCAAGCCGATCCACATCTCGCGCCGCGTCTCGCCCTCCGAGGTCGTCACCTTCGCCGACATCTATCCCTCGCTGCTCGAAGGCGAGCTGATCACCGGCACGCCCAAGCCGCGCTGGCAGTTGCCCTGGGAGCTTGCCAACCCGCATTCGTTCCGTGCCACCGTGAAATAAGCCTTGGTGTCCACATTGCTGCGCAAAGCCACGCCCGAGCGCGTAAGCACGTTCTCAGACGGCGTATTCGCCGTTCTCATCACCGTGCTCGTGCTCGAATTGCGGCCGCCCGAGCGGGCGACGTTCGACGCTCTTCTTGCGCTCTGGCCAACGTGGCTGAGCTATGCGGTGAGCTACCTGTTCATCGCTATCGTCTGGATCAACCATCACTACCTGATGCGCCATGCCGACGAGGCGACGCCGGGCCTGCTGTGGTTCAACTTCGCCCACCTCTTCTCGATGTCGCTGCTGCCGCTCTCGACCGCCTGGATGGCCGTGAGCCGGCTGGCGCCACAGCCGGTGGCTTTCTACGCGGCGGTCTTCTTCCTGGTGAATGCGACCTACATCGCCCTGATTTGGGAGCTGATCGACCGCAGGTCGGCGCACCGCCTTGCCGAGCGGTCGCGCAGGATCATGCGCTGGCGAGCGATCGCAACTCTTTGCCTGTTCGGAACAGCCGCCGTCGTCGCGCTGCGATTTCCGCTGGCCGGACTTGGAATATGCATCTGCTGCCTCGTGGTTTACTTGCGGCCCGAGCCGCCCGAAGCTGCCAGATTGGGGAAACGAGAGGGAACGTCATGACCGCACCATTCGACTTCGCACCTTTGCTGGCGCCCGGCACGCCGGCGCCAGCCGTCAAATGGAACGGCTTCCCCAAGTACAACTTCGTCGGCGGCCACAACGACGCCAAGAACGTGCCGGTCGACGCGCTGATCGAGGCGGCGACCGCGGTGCTGCGCCGCGAAGGGCCGACCCTGGCGACCTATGGCCTGAACAGCGGGCCGCTCGGCTACCGGCCGCTGCGCGAGTTCCTGTCCAAAAAGCTCAAGGGGCACGCCGGCATCGACTGCTCGCCGGACGAGATCCTGATCACGTCAGGGTCGCTGCAGGGCCTCGATCTCGTGAACACGCTGCTGCTCGGCAAGGGCGACACGATCCTGATCGAGAAGGAGACCTACGGCGGCGCGCTGACGCGGCTCGCCAAGTTCGGCGTCAATATCGTGGGCATCCCGCTCGACGATGACGGCATGAAGATGGATGCGCTCCGGTCTGCGCTCGCAGAGCTCAAGGCCAAGGGCGTGCGGCCGAAATACATCTACACCATCCCGACGGTGCAGAACCCGACCGGCTCGATCATGCCGGTCGAGCGGCGCAAGGAGATGATCGCGCTCGCGCGCGAGTACGGCACGATGATCTTCGAGGACGAGTGCTACTCAGACCTGGTGTGGAGCGGCAAGCGGCCGCCCTCGATCCATTCGCTGGCCGGCGGCGAGGGCGTGATCTTCGTCGGCTCGTTCTCCAAGTCGATCGCGCCGGCACTGCGTGTCGGCTACATCGTCGCCAAGTGGGACATCCTGGCGCGCATCCTGGGGCTGAAGCAGGATGCGGGCTCGGGCGCGCTGGAGCAGATGGTGCTGGCCGAGTTCTGCACCAAGCACTTCGCCAATCACGTACCCAAGCTCAACAAGGCGCTCAGCCACAAGCTGCAGGTGCTGCGCGAAGCGCTCGCCGAGCAGTTCGGCACGGCGGCCGAGTTCGGCGATCCGCCGGGCGGCATCTATCTCTGGGTTAAGCTGCCCGACCAGGTCGACACGATGAAGCTGTTCCAGGCGGCCCAAGCCGCGGGTGTGGCGCTGAACCCCGGTCCGGAATGGTCGACCGACAAGGCCTACGCCAAATCGCGGCTGCGTCTGTGCTTCGCCAATCCCGAGCCCGAGACGATCAAGCAGGGCGTGGCGGCGCTGGCAGAGGTCTGTCGCCGCGAGTTCGGCGTTCCCCTGCGCAGCGCCAACGTCGAGAAGAAATAGCTACGGCTGCTTCGGGTTCAGCACCATCCAGTTGACCCCGAACTTGTCGGACACCATGCCGAAGCGATGGGCAAAGAACGTCTCGCTCATCGGCATGCCGACCTTGCCGCCTTGGCCCAGCGCATTGAACAGCTTCTCGGCCTCGCCGTTGCTCGACGCGTTGAGCGTGAGCGACACGCCCGAAAATGTCGACTTGCCGCTGCACTGGCCGTCGGTGGCCATGAGCTGTGTGTCGCCGACATGGAAGGCGGCGTGCATGACCTTGTCCTTGTGCGGCATGTTGCCCTGCATCTCCGGCGGCGCGTCCTTGAAGTGCATGATCATGTCGACCTTGGCGCCAAGGGCGCTCTTGTAGAAGTCGATCGCCTCTTGGGCGCGGCCTTCGAACGAGAGATAAGCCTGAACGTTCATGGTGCTCTCCTTGGTTAAGCGTTGGCCGTCTGGGCGGGCGGAGCGTTGTCGCGAAACACCTTGAGCTGCGCCTCGAGGGCGCGGCCGAAGGCAGGCCGCGCCAGGCAGCGCTCGCGATAGGCATTGAGGTTCGGCCAGGGCGCGGTCACGTCTGCGTTGCCGTGCGCGATCTCGCGCAGCACCGTCGCCATGATCAGGTCGCCGGCGCAGAAGCGGCCGCCTTCCAGGTATTCCTTGTCGCCCAGCCAGTCGCTCAGCTGGCCAAGGCGCGCCTTCAACACCGGCGCGACATGGGGGCGGGCGTCCTTGAGGTGAACGTAGGTCAGCGACCAGGGCTCGATCGAGTTGAGCGCCGCAATCACCCACGCCGTGGTACGCGCCAGCCCCGCCTCGTCCTGTGGCGACAGCGCCGCGGACTTGCGGGCGATATGCAGGACGGCGGCGCCCGATTCGAACAGCTCGACGTCCTTGTCGCGATAGGCCGGCACCTGGCCGAAGGGCTGCCACTGCCGATAGGCTGGCGCATTGCGCGCCTGATGGTCGATCAGCACGGCTTCGTAGGGCAAGCCCGCCTCCTCCAGCGCCCAACGGACGCGCAGGTCGCGAACGAAGCCCTGCGCGAACGGCGGCACCATGCGATAGGCACTGACCTGGATGTTGGCGCTCATGTCGTCATTCCTCCCAGGAATTTGGCGAAGCGTTCGAGAGCGCTGGCCCAGCCGCCGCGATGACTGTCGCACGACATCTGCGTCTCGAAGTTGACGTGCTTCAGCGTGACGCGCGTTCCGCCGCTCGCGATCTCGCTCAGCGTCACCGTGACCAGCGTGATCGGATCGACCGAGCCGTCGGCATATTCGGTCGTATAGGTGAACGACAGGAGCTCGGGCCGAATCACCTGGCGATAGACGCCATGCTTGGTGACCACCGTGCCGTCGGGCACGCGCATGGTGCGCCGCCATTCCCCGCCCGGCCGCACGTCCATCTCGCAACTGACCGGCGTGCAATCCTGCGGCGCCCACCATAGCGAAGCCTGGCGCGGATCGGTCCAGGCCGCGAACACGCGCTCGCGCGGCGCCCTGATGTCGCGCGTCACGGTTAGTTCGTGCTGCGTGGGTTTCAGCAATGAATTCATTCGGTCGCCTCCGCCTGCAAGGCCGAACCATACATCGGGCTCATGACAATCGTCGTGTTGCCACGGCGTGGCAGGATGGCGGCGGAACGGACGGCGAGAATGCGCGCGACATCGTCAGAAAATTTGAGCATTCTGGCCTCCGAACAACACTTAACCTTACAGTTAAGTATTAAGAAGACCGTTCTTTCCTGTCAACCCGTCCCAAGAACTTCTCATGTCGCCCCTACAGACCGGCCGCCCGGCCACACTAGCGCCGAACGGCATGGTGACCTGTCCGCACAGCCTCGCCTCCCAGGCCGGTGTCGATGCGCTGCGCGACGGCGGCAGCGCGATCGATGCGGCGATCGCGGCAAGTGCCGCGCTATCGGTGATCTACCCGCACATGACCGGTATCGGCGGCGATGCCTTCTGGCTGATCTACGACGCCAAGACCCGGGCCGTCCGCTACATCGACGGCGGCGGCCGCGCCACGCGCACCGGCACGATCGAGTCGTTCGCCAAACGCGGCCTCTCCGAAGTGCCCTACAAGGGACCGCTGCCGGGCACGCTCACCGTGCCGGGCGCGGTCGCGAGCTGGGCCGAAGCGCACGCCGCCTATGGCCGCCTGCCGCTTTCACGGTGCCTGGAAAGCGCGATCGGCTATGCGCGCGACGGCTTCCCGGTGACGCAGCGACTTGGCCATTGGCGCGACATGGCGCGGGTCGAGCTCGCGCGGTGCCCGCATGCCGCCGCGATCTTCCTCAGGGACGGCCGCATGCTCAAGAATACCGACCTCGCACGCACGCTCGAGGCCATCGCAAGCGACGGCTGGTACGGCTTCTATGAGGGCGACGTCGCCAGGGAGATGGTGCGCTACTCCGAGGCCAACGACGGCTTCTTCGCGGCCGAAGACCTCAAGGCCCAGCAGGCGCGCTGGGGCGAGCCGCTCAGCGGCAGCTATCGCGGCGTCACGATCTACGAGACGCCGGCGCCGACGCAAGGGTTCGCGGTGCTGGAGATGCTCAATCTGCTCGAGCCGCTTGAGATGTCGCAGCGATCGTTCCTCGGGCCCGACTACGTGCATCTCATGGTGCAGGCCAAGCAGGTCGCCTATCACGACCGCGACCAGTTCCTGGGCGATCCGCGCTTCGGCCCGGTGCCGACCGACATGCTGGTCTCCAAGAAATATGCCGACGAGCGCCGCCCCCTGATGGATCCGGCGCGCGCGCTGCCGTGGGACAAGATCCCGTCCTACGGCAGCCTCGCCGGCGACACGGTCTATGTCGCGGTCATCGACAAGGACGGCAACGCCGCCTCACTGATTCACTCGGTCTATGGCAGCTTCGGCGCCGCGGTCGTCGCCGGCCGCACAGGCGTGGTGCTGCAGAATCGGTCGGCCTATTTCTCGCTCGATCCCAGGAGTCCCAACAAGGTCGAGCCCGGCAAGACGCCGCTGCATACCTTGATCGCGTCGCTCGCCTTCAAGGGCGACGATTTCTGGGCGGCGCTGGGCTGCATGGGCGCCGACGGCCAGCCGCAGATCCACCTGCAGACCTACGTCGCCATGATCGACCATGGCTGCGACATCCAGCAGGCGCTCGAGACGCCGCGCTTCCTGTCCGGACGATTCGCGATCGGCGAGGCGCGCGACACCCTCCATATCGAAGGCCGCTTTCCGGCGGCGACCATCGCCGAGCTGAAGCGCCGCGGCCACACCGTCAACCAATGGGGCGACTGGGACGAGTACGCCGGCCACGCCCACGGCATCACGGTCGATCCTGAGAGCGGCCTCAAGATCGGCGGGAGCGATCCGCGCAGCGACGGCGCCGCGATCGGGTACTAGACATTCCATTTCCCATTTACCTGCCTTTCCTCTCTCCTCGCGGCGAGGGGTTAGGAGAGGGAAAGGTCTGCGAGACGCTGCTAGCCGTTTTGAGAGCGGCGCTCGCTCAAAGTTCTATACGACGGAATCGGTTCCTTCTAGCACCTCCCTATAATGCCCATCCGGAGGTCGCATGGGTATTTTCAATCAGTCCGAGGGGACATTGCCTTACGTCCCGCCGCTCGCAACGGGAGGAGCAGCACCGTGTACTCTGCTTGGCCGCGACCGTGCCGAAGTCACTCCCATTCGCTACGAACCCGACGCGCCTGCAACCAGCATATTCGGAGACAGTGCGCAACCTGCTGCCGGTCAATACGACGACCTGAATCGCTCACCAGCGACAACGGTCGAGCTGCGTTTCCGCCATGTGCGCTTTCCCGGTTACGATACGGGATACGATCACGCATTCATCGTCGCGACGGATAATGCGACCGGTCGGCAAGTAGTTCATCAGGCAGGGCCTTGGGGACCAGGAGGCAATACCATCCTTGGGGGTATTGCTGCCTCCACCGAAGAATACACGAAGGACAAGTCAAGAGACTATGGCGCATCCTACCGAGCGGTATCGCGCTTTCAGACGGACGCCTCGATCGACGCGGTAAAGAGGAAGCTCGAAGAGTTTTCGGATAGGTTCAATCGCGAACAGATGCCCTATCAACTGCCGCCGATGTTGCCGATGGTGCCCCGCGCTACGCGAGACCGACTTCCCACGCTCAATAGCAACTACTATGGCGGTGCCGCGTGGGAGTACCTAACCGGGACATCGCCCAAATTGCCGGATGACATCGACGCTCCGGGATGGGCGGATCATCTTCGAGCGCCCATAGGTCCCCCGCCATGAAGCGCCGCGGGCTGATCGCATGGTCGAAACGCCCATGGCTTCTTGCCGCCGTTGCCCTTTCGATTGGCATGGTCGGTTATTTCGTTGCAAAGACGTTTGGGGTTGCGGGGCACATTGCATGGAACGAGCTCGGACCATTCAATGAAAAAAGATTTGAAGCCCAGTTCGTTGCCGACGTCCGGCCTGGGATGTCGCGGGCCGAAGTCGAGGCGTATCTGAGGCGGGAAGGAATTCCGTTCGACTACCGTGAATCCCCCGTCCAGCCGATTTTTTACGTCACGTCGCTGGGCGCAACGCGGGCGCTCTTGATCTTTCCCGGCGACCTCCACATCCACATCAACATGACCCCCGAGGACAGGGTCGACAACGTCTCCATCCACATTCAGTACAAATGAGCGGATGGCAACCGGCGAGGTCTTGAGTTCAGTAGCCCGTCGCCCGGTCGACGGTCTCCTTGAGCGGCTTGCCGTCGAGGAAGCGACCGAGATTCTCGACGAACAGCTTGGCGACAAACCGGTCGCGCTGCGGGTGCGGGCCGCCGATATGCGGCAGCACGATGATGTTCTCGGTGCCCCAGAAGGGATGGTCCGACGGCAGCGGCTCCTGGCGGAAGACGTCGAGCACGGCGCCGGCGATCTTCCTCGCCTTGACCGCCGCTATGAGATCGTCGTCCTTGATCAGATGGCCGCGGCCGAAATTCAGCAGCCAGGCCGTGGGCTTCATCCAGGACAGCCGTTCGGCGTCGATCAGGTTGTTGGTCTCGGGCGTGGCCGGCAGCAGCAGCAGCACGAAGTCGGAGCGCTGCAGGACGTCCTTGGTGCCGCTCGCGGGCAGCACCTCGTCGACATTGGCAATCGCGCCCGGGCGGCGCTTGGTGCCGATCACCGTCATGCCGAACGTCTTGGCCATGCGCGCCACTTCCGCGCCGATCGCGCCCAGCCCGAGGATGCCGAGCGTCTTGCCGGTCAGCGGCTGGGCCACCGTGTGCACCCACTTGCTCTGCTTCTGGTTGGACGCGGCGATGGCATAAGGCTTCGCGACATAGAACAGGCCCGCCATGATGTTCTCGGGCATCGACTCGGTGTGCGTGCCGCGTGCGCAGGTGAGCGTGAGGCCGGCCGGCAGGTCCGGCAGCGCCAGCCAGCCCTCGACGCCCGCCGTCATCGACTGCGCCCAGCGCAGCTTCTTCATCGACGGCAGCAGGCCGGCCGGCACGCCGGGCGCCATCAATGCCTCGGCGCGCTCGACCTGCTCGGCCGACGGCTTGTCCTTGCGCGCGAGTGTGTCGATCAGCACGCGATCGGCGAGTCCCGCCGCCTTGACGGCGTCCAGATAGGGCTGGGTGTTGTCGGTCCACAGCAGGACATGGGCGCGATTGGTGGTCACGGCGGCGACTCGCTGTTTGGTTGGGTTCGGCAAAGCCTAGCACGGCCTTGCCAACCGTGCCGAGGGTCAGCACACTCGGAGGCATGAGCCAGCGCTAACGCCACGTCCCGTCCCTTCCGCCCAAATGGTGGAAGCCCTTGCGTTTGCCTGCTCGGAGTCCCCCTTGTCCCATCCTCTTCTGACCGCACCCATCGGGCGCAGCCTGCTGCGGCTCGCGGGCCCCATCACCGGGCTGATGTTCGTGCAGATCGGCGTCGGCGTCGCCGAGATGTGGGTCACCGGCCGGCTCGGTACAGACTCGCTGGCAGGCCTGGCGCTGGTGATCCCCTTCATGGTGCTGATGCTCAATTCGGCCAATGGTGGCATGGGCGGCGCGGTCGCGGCCGCGCTGGCACGTGCCTTGGGCGCCGGCCGGATGGATGATGCCCGTGCGCTCCTGCTGCACGCGTTGGTCGTCGGCTGTGGTTTCGCCGCGGTCTTCACCGTCCTTGCCTGGACGGTCGCGCCTGCCGCATTCGCCGCCATGGGCGGGCATGGCGATGTCCTCCGTCAGGCGCTGATCGTCACCGAAATCTGGTTCTCGGGCGCGGCGCTCACCTGGGTCGCCTGCTTCCTGACGGCGATGCTGCGCGGCAGCGGCGACACCGCTACGCCGAGTCGCATCGGCCTTGCCATGGCGCTGCTCTACATACCGCTCGCGGCGCTGCTGGCGCTCGGCGTCGGCGAGGTGAAGGGTTTCGGCATTGCCGGACTTTCCATCGCCTCGATGACGACCACGGTGATCGCCGTAGCCCTGCAGGCACGCGTCATTCGCCAAGGGCGACTGGGCTTCGTGCCTGCGTTCAAGGGAGTTCGTCTGCAACGTCGCTTGTTCGGCGAAATCCTGCAGGTTGGGCTGATGGGCTCGGTCTCGACAATCACCGCAAGCGCCTCAGCGGTCATCGTCACCGGCCTGGTTGGCCAGTTTGGTACCGCGGCGCTGGCAGGTTACGGCATCGCCGCGCGGCTTGAGTTCATGGTGGCGCCGCTTGCCTTCGGCATCGGCGCCGGCCTGACGACGATGGTCGGCGTGGCGGCCGGCGCAAACGACTGGCGGCGCGCCGTGCGCATTGCCTGGATCGGCGGCCTAATCGCCTTTGCAACCATCGGCACGATCGGGTGGGCGATAGCGCTCCTGCCGGAAGCCTGGGCGCAGATCTTCGCCTCCGATCCAGCAGTGATCGCCGCAGCCGCCGCCTGCATCACCCGCGCCGCGCCGTTCTATTGCCTGTTCGGCATGGGCCTGACGCTCAACTTCGCGGGCCAAGGCGCCGGCTACATGAAGGCACCGTTCATCGCCAGCATCGTGCGCATGCTGGTGGCGACGATCGGCGGCTGGCTCGCGATCGAAAAACTTGGCCTGGGCCTGCACGGCGTATTCGCCGCGATCGCCGCGAGCCTGGTCGTCTACGGCTTGGTGATCGGTGGCTCGCTGCTGCTGCGGCCGTGGCGCGCCAAGGCCTTGCCTGCCGAGGCGAGGACGCGCGAGAGTGCGGCATGAGTGTCATCGGCGATTCGCCCCGACGGCGGGAGGACCAGCGTTTCATCACCGGCGCCGGCAGCTACGTCGACGATTTGCGCTTCGACCGCCTGGCGCGCGCAGTCTTCGTGCGCTCGCCGCACGCCCACGCCGCGGTCCGCTCGATCGACACGGTCGCCGCCAAGAAGGCGCCCGGCGTGCTGGCGGTGCTGACGGCAGCCGACGCCAAGTCCGACGGTCTGAAATCGCTGCGGCCCTACGCCGAGGCCAACGTCCAGACGGGCGAGCGCTTCATCTTCGACGAGCAGCCGCTGCTTGCCGCCACGAAGGTCCGCTTCCCCGGCGAGACGGTGGCGATGGTCGTCGCCGAAACGCTTGCCCAGGCGCTCGACGCGGCGGAACTGGTCGAGGTCGACTACCAGCCGCTGGCCGCCGTGACGACGACGCGCGAGGCGGCGGCGGCCGGCGCACCGCTTCTTTCACCCGACGTGCCCGGAAATCTCTGCATGGACTGGAAGGCGGGAGATGCCGCGGGCGTCGAGGCCGCCTTCGCGCGCGCCGCCCACGTGGTCTCGCTCGAGCTCGACAACCATCGCGTCACGACCAATCCGATCGAGCCGCGCGGCTCGGTCGGCACGTTCGATCCCAACAGCGGCCGCTACACGCTGTACATCTCGAGCCAGAACATCCACGGCAACCGCAACCATGCCGCGCGCGCGCTGGGCGTCGAGCCGAAGGACCTGCGCTTCATCGCGCCCGACGTGGGCGGCGGCTTCGGCGCCAAGAACTTCATCTATGTCGAGCATGTGCTGGTCGCGTGGGCGGCCAAGCGCGTCGGCCGGCCGGTGAAATGGATCGCCACGAGGAGCGAGGTGTTCCTGGCCGATCATCCGTCGCGGGACATGTGGGCGAACGCCTCGCTCGCGCTGGACAGGGACGGCAAGTTCCTGGCACTCCGGGTGACGAGCGACGCCAATGTCGGCGCCTATCTGGCCGGCGTCGGCGGAGGCGTGCCGACCTACCAATATTATCACCTGCAGGGCACCGTCTATCGCCTGCCCGCGATCGCGTTGCGGGTGCGCGTGGTGATGTCCAACACCGCGCCGATCGGCGTGATGCGCGGGCCGGGCTTCGCCGAGACGGTGAACATCCTGGAGCGCCTGATCGACGCGGCCGCGCGTCAGCTCGGTCTTGACCGCGCCGAGCTGCGCCGCCGCAACATGGTGCCAGCGAACGAGATGCCGATGACCAACGCCTTCGGCTTCCAGGTCGACAGCGGCGCCTTTCCCGAGACCCTCACCAAGGCGTTGGAACGCGCCGATGCCAAGGGCTTCGCCGCGCGTCGCAGGCAGAGCGAGGCGCGAGGGCGGCTGCGCGGACTGGGCTTCGCCTACCACATCAAAGGCACCGGCGGCTCGCCCGAGGAGAATGTCGACATCCGCTTCGAGCAGGACGGCACGGTGGCACTGATCACCGGCACGCAGCATATCGGCCAGGGCCACGAGACGACCTTCCCGCAGGTCCTCAGCGACCGGCTCGGCGTGCCCGACGGCAAGATCCACCTGCGCCAGGGCGACACCGACCTGATCGCGACCGGCGGCGGGCACGGCAGCTCGCGCGCCACCTACATGGCGGGCACGGCGATGTGGCGGGCATCGGACGAGATCATCAAGAAGGGCATCGCGCTCGCCGCCGACGCGCTCGAGGCAAGCGAAGCCGACATCAAGTTCGAGAACGGCAGGTTCGTCGTCTCGGGCACCGACCGCGCCATCGGCTTGCTCGAAGTGGCCGCCATCGGCCGCGACAAGGGCAAGCCGCTCGACACGTATCATTTGTGGAAGCGCGAGCACCTCACCTTCCCCAACGGGGCGCATGTCGTGGAGGTCGAGGTCGATCCCGAGACCGGGCGCGTGACGCTGGAGCGCTATGTAGGCGTCGACGATTACGGCGTGATGGTCAATCCGATGGTGGTGGCCGGCCAGGCGCACGGCGCCATGGCGCAAGGCATCGGCCAGGCGCTGCTCGAGCGCACGACCTACGACCGTGACTCGGGCCAGCTCGTGTCCGGCACCTTCATGGATTACGCCATGCCGCGCGCCGACGATCTGCCGTCGTTCGACCTTGGCTTCAACCCGACGCGCTGCACGACCAATCCGCTGGGCGTGAAGGGCTGCGGCGAGGCGGGCGCGATCGCGGCGTTTCCGGCGATCTCCAACGCCGTGCTCGACGCGCTGGCGCCGCTCGGCGTGAAGACCTTCAGGGGGCCCGCAACTCCGGCGAATGTGTGGCAGGCCATCACTGACGCAAAGTGATGCGCCACGCATTGGTCACATGCAGCGATCCGCGCGCTGCGTAGATTCACCGATGTGTCTCTCCTGAAGGACTTCCTGCGCCCGCTCGAACCCTACGTGCCCGCGCGCTCGTCGGTGCCGCTGTCCTGGCGGCAGTCGTTGCGCGTTCTGGAGCGTCACGGTTTCGAGCCGCTCACCGTCTTCGACATCGGCGTCGGCTTCGGCACCTGGAGCCTCTATCGCGCCTTCCCGAACGCCCACTATCACCTGATCGACCCGACGCCGGAATCGCTGCCCTACATGCTGAAGATCGCCAAGCGGCTCGACGCCGAGCTGCACGCCGTGGCGCTGGGCGACCATGATGGCGAAGTCACCCTCGAAGTGCGGCCCGATGTCCAAGGCTCGACCCTGCTCGAGGAGGTGGGACCGCGCCAGGTCCTGCGCTTCGAGAAGGTGCCGATGCGCCGGTTCGATACGCTGATCGGCGACATCCAGCGGCCTGCGCTCGCCAAGATCGACGTGCAGGGGGCGGAGCTCCTGGTGCTGAAGGGCATGACCGGTCGCTTCGGTGACATCGATGCCTTCGTGGTCGAGACCAGCACCATCGCCACCGTCAAGGGCGGCGCCGAAATGGCCGAGATCGTGGGCTTCATGCGCGAGGCGGGTTTCGTCGTGGCCGACATCGTCGGCATGAAGCGGCGGCCGCTCGACGGCGCGACGGCGCAATTCGACCTGCTTTTCGTGCCCGACGCCTCTCCCCTGCGGGCCGACCGGCGATGGGCCGCCCACGTCTAGGGCCGCGAACGCATCCCATTCCGCTCTAGGCAGCCGGGCGAAAGCCCGGCTAGGATGAGCCGACAAGAAGTCGGGAGGAAACTAGATGCTCATCCGCCGTCGTACGCTCGGCAGGCTTGCTGCTGCCGGCGCCGCCTCTTCTCTTGCCGCTCCGGCCATTGCCCAGAACAAGCCGTTGACCATCGGGTTCAGCATGAACCTGACCGGTCCGCTGGCGCCCAACGGCAAGGGCGCGCTGCTGGCCTCACAGATCTGGGAAGAGGACATCAACGCCAAGGGCGGCCTGCTCGGCCGGCCGGTCAAGCTCGTCTACTACGACGACCAGTCCAATCCCTCGACGGTGCCGGGGCTCTATACCAAACTGCTCGACGTCGACAAGGTCGACATCATCGCCTCGAGCTACGCCACCAACATCATCGCGCCGGCGATGCCGATCGTGATGCAGCACGAGCGGACGTTCTTCTCGCTGCTCGGCCTCGCCGTGAACAGCGAATTCCACTACAAGCGCTACTTCTCGATGACGCCGACCGGCGGCCCACAACCCAAGGAGTCGTTCGCCGAGGGCTTCTTCGAGGTGGCGATGGAGCAGAATCCCAAGCCCAAGACGGTGGCGATCTGCGGCGCCGACGCCGAGTTCCCGCGCAACGCCATGGACGGAGCGCGCTCGGTGATGAAGCGGCTCGGGCTCAAGGTCGTCTACGACAAGACCTATCCGCCGAACACGACCGACTACACGCCGATCGTCCGCGCCATCGCCGCGACCAATCCCGACGTCTTCCTTGCCTGCTCGTATCCCGCCGACACCGTCGGCCTGATCCGCGCCAGCCACGAGGTCGGCTTCAAGCCCAAGCTCTACGGCGGCGGCATGGTCGGCCTGCAGGCGACGGCCATCAAGACGCAGCTCGGACCGCTGCTGAACGGCATCGTGGTCTACGATTTCTGGCTGCCCTGGGCGGGCTTCGCCTCCGACGAGGGGCGCGCCTTCCTGAAGAAGTACCAGGCCAAGGCGGCCGGCGCCGGCGTTGACATCCTGGGCTACTACCTGCCGCCCTACGCCTATGCCCGCATGCAGGTGATCGAGCAGGCGGTCAAGGCGACCGGCGGCACCAACGACGACAAGCTCGCCGAATACTGCGCCAAGAACACGTTCAAGACCGTGGTCGGCGACGTCGCCTTCAACGACCAGGGCGAATGGGCGACGGCACAGGTGCTCGCCGTGCAGTTCCAAGGCGTCAACGGCAACGGGCTCGACCAGTTCAAGGACCCGAAGACCGAAGTGATCCTCTGGCCCAAGAAGTACAAGACCGGCAACATCGTCTATCCGTACGCGCCGTCCTGAGCGGCGACGCGGCGACCGGAAAGGGGGCGGGCAACCGCCCCTTTTTCTATGCGCCGAGATAGAACTCGCGGATCAGGTCGTTGTTGTGTAGCTCCTCGGCCGAATCGCCCTGGAAGGCGATGCGGCCATGCACGATGACGTAGCCTCTGTCGGCGATGCGGACGGCCTGGGTGAAGTTCTGCTCGGCCATCAGCACGGTGAGCTGGAAGCCGTCCTTCAGTTCCTTGATCTTGTCGATCGTGCGCTGGACCAAGAGCGGCGCCAGCCCGACCGACGGCTCGTCGATCAACAGGATGTGCGGCGCCGACATCAGCGCGCGGGCCAGCGCCAGCATCTGCTGCTCGCCGCCCGACATCGAGCCGGCGAGCTGCCTGGCGCGCTCCTTCAGACGGGGGAAGGTCTCGAAGCAGAAATCGAGGTTGCGCTGGATCGCCGAGCGCGCGGTCGGCCGGAAGGCTCCCAGCAGCAGGTTCTCGGTGACGGTGAGCTTGGGGAAAAGCCGCCGGCCTTCCGGCACGAAGCCGATGCCGAGATCGACGATCTCCTCCGGCGCACGGCCGACCAGCTCGTGCGCGGTGCCGCCGATGGTGGCGGTGATCTTGCCCGAGGACGGCCGCACGATGCCCATGATCGATTTCATGAGCGTCGACTTGCCGTTGCCGTTGGTGCCGAGCAACGCCACGGTCTCCCCAGCGCGGACCTCGAGCGAGACATCCTCGAGCACGCGCACGGCGGCGTAGCCCGCGTTGACGTGAGAGATGGTGAGGCTACTCGCCAAGGTAGGCCCTCACGACTTCCGGATCGCGCACGATGTCCTTGGGCTGGCCGTCGGCGATCTTCTTGCCGGCGACCAGCACGGCCAGCCGCTGCGAGAATTCCATCACCGCGCGCATGATATGCTCGATCATGATCACGGTGACGCCCTGGCCGTTCAGCCGGATCAGCAGCGCGATGATCTCGTCGACCTCGGC
>Ga0070741_10005387_pt1 | contig 28508 bp, 28 predicted proteins | sample Coa_R1_4_FD_66440 | JGI IMG/M metagenome (GOLD analysis project Ga0070741, IMG submission 66440) | Surface soil microbial communities from Centralia Pennsylvania, which are recovering from an underground coalmine fire - Coalmine... | ecosystem: Environmental > Terrestrial > Soil > Unclassified ... | reverse complement strand
ATCCCAGACAGGCCGGACGGATAACTACTGACCACACAATCCAGCCAAGGAAAGGCCGCGACCCAAGCAACAAAGCCAGATCGCGGCCTCTCGACCCGCCGTTATCGCGGGGAACTTCGGACTAGCCCGCCCGGGACGAGGACGGTCAGGCCCGGAGGGCGGCGGCCGCCTCCTCGGGCGGGAGGGGGTTCACGTAGACGCCGGCGCCGAGCTCGAGGCCGGCGAGCCGCGTCGTGCGCGGCAGCAGCTCGAGGTGCCAGTGCCCGCCCTGGTGGAGCCACGCGTTGAAGGGCGTCCGCTCGCCCCGCGCCCGCTCGATTCGCCGCACCGCCTCCGCGAGCAGCCGGAGCGCGGGCGCGAGCAGCTCGCTCCGGAGCCCGTCCGGCTCCGGCCGTGCCGGCGCGACCAGCACCTCGTACGGGACGCGGCTCGCGCGCGGGCAGGACGCGACGACGCCGTCGCGCTCGAGGAAGGGCTCCCGCTCGGGGAGCCCGCGCTCGCCCGCGGCCGCGGGCGGCGGCTCCGGCAGCCAGGCGAGCTGCGAGTGCGAGTGCGGCAGCGAGGCGCCCGCCTCGTGCCCCTCGTTCACGATCGCGAACACGATCCCGCCGGCGTCGCGGGCGCGCCGCTGCCAGGCCTCGGCGACGAGGTCGAGCACGCCGTCGCCGAGCTCTGCGAGCGAGCGCCGGTGCTCGGGGCCGTGCACGACCACCTCCTGCCGCTCGAGCGCCGGGTAGAGGTTCGGGACGACCCGGACGGCCCAGCCGGTCGGGCCGTCGCCGAGCCGCAGCGTCTCCGGCGGCGTCCGGTCCTCGCGGCCCGCGCAGAAGGGGCAGCTCTCGCGGTCGTCGGCGACGGCCGCCGCCGCCCCCGGCCGCCTCGCCCGCGCCGGCGCGATCGCTACGAGTCGGCCCGTGGCGGGGTCACGACGGAGATCCGCCACCGTCTCTCGGCATGAACGCCTTGAGGATGTCGATCGGCGCCGGGAAGACGATCGTCGTCGACTGCGACGAGCCGAGCTCGAGCAGCGTCTGCAGGTAGCGGAGCTGCAGCGCGATCGGGTGCTGCTCGATCACGAGCGCTGCGTCCTTGAGCCGCTCGGACGCCTGGTACTCGCCCTCGGCGTTGATCACCTTCGCGCGCCGCTCGCGCTCCGCTTCCGCCTGGCGCGCCATCGCGCGCTGCATCCCCTGCGGGATCTCGACGTCCTTCACCTCGACGATCGAGACCTTGATCCCCCACGGCGCCGTCTGCTCGTCGATGATCCCCTGCAGGATCGTGTTGATCTTCTCGCGCTCCGAGAGCAGCTCGTCGAGCACGTGCTGCCCGAGCACCGACCGGAGCGTCGTCTGCGCGATCTGCGAGGTCGCGACCATGTAGTTCTCGACCTGCACGATCGCGGCCTTCGGGTCGACGATCCTGAAGTACGCGACGGCGTTCACGCGCACCGGGACGTTGTCCTTCGTGATCACCTCCTGCGGCGGGATCTGGAGCGTGATCGTGCGGAGGTCGACCCGCACCATGCGGTCGATGACGGGGATCAGCAGGAAGAGCCCGGGCCCCTTCGGGTCCGGGAAGAGCCGGCCGAGCCGGAAGACGATGCCGCGCTCGTACTCGCGCGCCACCTTGAGCGCGCTCACGAGGAAGAGGACGAGCAGGAACGCGACGACGACGAGGACGACGACCGCGGCGGTCACGGAGGGACCCTATACGCGGTGGACCACGAGCGTGAGGCCGTCGACCCCGTCGACGCACACGCGCTGGCCCGGCGCCAGGGGTTCCGGCGCCCTGGCCCGCCAGAGCTCGCCGTGGACGAACACCAGGCCGCCCTCGCGGACGACCCCCTCCATCCCGACGATCTCCTGCGGCCCGACGGTCACGGGCTGCCTCCGGGCGGCGACGGCCTTGCCGATCGCGAGCGCCCAGAACCCGCCGAGCACGACGGTGACCGAGACGACCAGCGGGATCGAGGTGCGGTACGGGGACGGCGCGTCGTGGAAGAGCGTCGCGAGCCCGATCGCGAGCGCGGTCAGCCCCGCGACGGTGAGCGCTCCGTGCGTCGTCACGTGCGCGTCCACCACGAGCAGCGCGACGCCGAGGAGGACGAGCGCGAGGCCGGCCCACGAGAGGGGCAGCACCGAGAACCCGAACAGCGCGGTCAGGAGGCACACCGCGCCGAGCGCGCCCGGCAGCACGATGCCCGGGTGGAAGATCTCGTAGCCAATCCCCGCGAGCCCGGCGAGGAAGAGCAGCGAGACGATGTTCGGGTTGATCAGGGTCGAGAGGAAGCGCGTCAGGAAGCCGGGATGCGTGTCGACGATCTCGGCGCCTGCGAGGTGGAGCGTGAAGCTGCGGTCCGGCCCGATCGTGCGGACGCCGTCGGCGCCGCGGAGGAGCGCGGGCAGGGACGGCGCGAGGCGGTCGATCACGTTCATGCGGAGCGCCTCGGTCTCGGTCAGGTTCGACGCCTTGCGCACGGCGAGGTCGGCCCACGCCGCGTTCCGGCCGTGGCTGCGCGCGAGCGAGCGGAGCGACGCCGCCGCGTCGTTCACCACCTTGCGCCGCAGGTCGGAGCCGATGTTCGCGCCGGTGCCGCTGATCGGCGTCGACGAGCCGATGTTCGTCCCCGGCGCCATCGCGAGCAGGTCGGCCGCCTGGGCGATCCACACGCCGGCCGAGGCGGCGCGCGCCCCGCTCGGCGAGACGTACACGACGACAGGGATCCGCAGCGAGAGCTCCTTCTGCACGATCTTGCGCATCGAGTCCTCGAGCCCGCCCGGCGTGTCGAGGACGATCACCGCCGCGGCGAAGCCGCGCTCCTGCGCCCGGTCGAGCTGCCCGTTCAGCCAGTCCTGGGTGACGGGGTTGACGTCGGTCGCGTAGTGGATCGCGAGCACGCGCGGCGCTGCGGCGTGGGCCGGAGCGGCGCCCGCGGCCGCGAGAAGCGCGAGCAGAAGCCACCTCTTCACGCCTGTAAGGATTGTATTCGGAGAGGGTCTTCGACCTTGAAGGCGAAGCGGGACTGCGGCACGGTTCCGACCACGGCCTCCGCCATGAAGAGAGCTCTCCTCGCCGCCAGCGCCGCCCTGCTCGTCGCCGCTCCCGCCAGGGCCGCGGACGTCCGGATGGTGTGGCGCGACGTGCCGCTCGGCGGGCGCGCGCTGCAGTCGGCCGCCGCCCCGATCAGGTTCGACATGCTCGCGCTCCACTGGCAGGGCGCCGGCGCCGTCGCCTACCGCACGCGCGGCGTCGGCGGCCGGTGGGGCCCCTGGCGGCCGGCCGACGACGACCTGCCGCGCACGTCCCCGCCCTGGCGGTTCGGGGACCTCGCGTGGACCGGCGCCTCCGACCGCGTCCAGTTCCGCGCCGCGGCCGGCGTGACGCGCCTGCGCGCGTACTACGTCTGGTCGGGTCCCTCGCGCGTGCGCACGCGCACGCTGTCGGTCGCCGGGTCGCCGCCGATCGTGCCGCGCCAGAGCTGGGAGGCGGACGAGAAGATCGTGCGCGCGCACCCGCTCTACGCGCCCGCGCTCAAGCTCGCGATCGTGCACCACACCGCCGGGACGAACGACTACACGCCGGCCGAGGCCGCGGCGATCGTGCGCGGCATCGAGCTCTACCACGTGAAGGGGAACGGCTGGAACGACATCGGCTACAACTTCCTCGTCGACCGCTACGGCAAGGTGTACGAGGGCCGGGCGGGAGGCACGGAGCGCAACGTCGTCGGCGCGCATGCGCTCGGGTTCAACAACGGCACCGTCGGCGTCGCGCTGATCGGCAACTTCGCCGCGGCGAAGCCGCCGCCGGCGATGGAGAAGGCGCTCGTCTCCCTGCTCGCCTGGCGGCTCGACGTCGCCCACCTCGATCCGCTCTCGACCGTCGCCTACACCTCGGGCGGGAACGGCAAGTACCGCTCCGGCAAGGTGGTGACGCTGCGGGCCATCTCCGGCCACCGCGACACCGGCCCGACCGAGTGCCCGGGGAACGCCGCCTACGCCGACCTGGGCGCGCTCGCGAGGCGCGTGTCCCGGACGGGCCTGCCGAAGCTGTACGCGCCGGTCGTGAGCGGGGCGCTCGGAGGCGACGTCCGCTTCCAGGCGCGTCTCTCCGGGCCGCGCCGCTGGACGGTCACCGTCGCCGACGCCGCCGGCCGGGTCGTCGCGCGCCGGAGCGGCGTCTCGAAGCTCGTCGACTGGACCTGGCGGTCGGCGGGCCTCGGCAAGGGGCCGTTCGCGTGGACGATCGCCGCCGGCGCCGACGTCCTGCCCGCGCGAGGGACGCTCGGCCGCAGGCTCCCGCCGCCGCCCGCGCCGCAGCCGGCGCCGGCGCCCGTTCCGCCGCCCGCCGCCGGCGGCCCGCAGCTCGTCTCCGGGCTCTCGGTCAGCCCGAGCGTGCTCACGCCCTCGACCGACGGGACCGGCCTCGTCGCCGCGGTCGACTTCACGCTCGCGCGCGAGGCCGCCGTCACCGTGCGGGTCGGCGGGCTGCAGCTCCTGAGCACGACCGCGGCCGCGGGCCGCGACCACTTCGAATGGGACCTCGGCCAGCTCGCCGACGGTCGCTACGAGCTCGTCGTGACCGCGACCGCCGGCGGGCGTACCTCGACGCAGTCGGCCGCCGTCGTCGTCGACCGCACGCTCTCCGGCCTGACCGCCTCGCCCGCGAGCTTCTCGCCGAACGCCGACGGCTCCGCCGACACGATCTCGTTCGGCTTCTCGCTCGCGCGGAGCGTCCCGGTGCAGGTCACGGTGCAGCGCGCCGGGGTCACCGTCGCGACCCTCTTCACCGGCCAGCTCGGCCCCGGCCCCCAGACGGTCGGCTGGGACGGCACCGCCGCGGGCGCGCGCCTCCCCGACGGCCAGTACACCGCCGTCGTCACCGCCACCGACCCGCTCGCGACGGTCTCGCTGCTCGTGCCGTTCGCGATCGACACCGCGCCTCCGGCGCTCGCGCTCGTCGACGGGGCCACGCTGCGGTTCTCGCTCGGCGAGCCCGCCACGGTCACGGCGCTCGTCGACGGCCAGACGGTCGTCGCGACGGCGCCCGCGGGCGTCTTCGCCGTGCCCTGGACCGGCCCGCCCGCGACCGCCTGGTCCGTGTCGGCGAAGGACGCCGCCGGGAACCCGAGCGCGACCCTCAGCGGCCCCTGACCCAGCGCTCGTAGCCCCGCTCGAGCCGCTCGAGCACGTCGAGCAGCAGCTCGAGCCGGTCGGCCTCGACCGCGCCGCTCCCCGGCCACGGCGCGCGCCCGACGTTCACGCCGATCCCGAGCACGACGCGGTCGCCCGCCTCGGCGAGGATGCCGGCCACCTTGCGCCCGTCGAGGAGGACGTCGTTCGGGTCCTTCAGCGTGGCGCCCGGGCCCACCGCGCCCGCGACCGCACGGGCGGCGACCACCGTCAGCTCGGGCCAGCGCGCGGGCGGGGGAGGAGGGCGCAGCACGACCGAGAAGGTCAGCCCGCTCCCGGGCTCGTCGAGCCAGACGCGTCCGAGGCGGCCGCGGCCGGCCGTCTGGTGCTCCGCGAGCGCGACGGCGCCGTGCGGCGCGTCGGCGGGCGGAAGGAGCTGCGTCGAGGCGGTCTCGCGCTCGTAGTAGTACGGGCGGCCGAAGCCGCCGCGCAGGCGGGGCAACACGACGGCGGGCGTCAGGTCCATCCGAGCTCGTGCCACTAGAGTACGGTCGATGCGGGCGCCGTTCGGCCGGAGCGGGCTGGAGGAGATCCTTCCGCACCGCGATCCCTTCTTGCTCGTCGATGAGGTGCTCGAGCTCGTTCCCGGCGAACGCGTGGTCGCGCGCCGCACCGTCACCGAGGACGACTGCGCCGGGCACTTCCCCGGGAACCCGATCATGCCCGGCGTGAAGATGGTCGAGGCGCTCGCGCAGTGCGGCGCGGTCGCCGTCCTCTCGCAACCCGAGAACCGCGGCAAGCTCGCGCTCTTCGCCGGCATCGACGACGTGCGCTTCAGGCGGATCGTGCGGCCGGGCGAGGTGCTCGACCTCCGCTGCGAGGTCGAGGCCGTGCGCGGCCCGGTCGGGCGCGGCAGGGTTCGCGCCTCGGTCGGGGGCGAGCTGGCCGTGCGCGGGACGCTGACGTTCGCGGTGGAGCGATGAGGGCGCGGGCCAGCGGGCCGGCGGTCTCGATCACCGGGCTCGGGTGCCACGTCCCCGAGCGCGTGCTGACGAACGACGAGCTCGCCACGATCGTGGACACGTCGGACGAGTGGATCTCGGCGCGCACCGGGATCAGGGAGCGGCGGATCGCGGCGGAGCACGAGGCGATGTCCGACCTCGCGCTGCCCGCCGCGCGGGCGGCGCTCGAGCAGGCGGGCGTCCGCGCGGCGGACGTCGACGTCGTGATCGTCGCGACCGTCACGCCCGACATGGCGTTCCCGGCGACGGCGGCGCTGCTCGCGGACGAGCTCGGCAGCTCCGACGCCGCCGCCTACGACCTCTCGGCCGGCTGCACCGGCTTCATGTACGCCCTCGCCCAGGGCTACGGCGTCCTCGCCGCCGGCCTCGCGCGCTGCGCGCTCGTCGTCGGCGGCGACGTCCTCTCGCGCATCCTCGACTGGACCGACCGCTCCACGCTCGTGCTCTTCGGGGACGGCGCGGGGGCGGTCGTCCTCGAGCGGGTCGCCCGCGGCGGCTTCCTCGGCTTCGAGCTCGGCGCCGACGGGGGCGGCGGCAAGGAGCTGCTCCTGCCCGGCAGCGGCTCGCGCGTGTTCGAGAACGGGAACCGGCACCTGGTCATGAACGGGCGCGAGGTGTTCAAGTTCGCGACGCGCGTGATGGTGAGCTCCGCGGAGGCCGTGCTCGAGGAGTGCGGCAGGGAGGTCGCCGACGTCGACGTCTACGTTCCCCACCAGGCCAACGTCCGGATCATCGATCACGCTGCGAGGAAGCTCGGCATCGAGAGGGAAAAGGTGGTGGTGAACGTGGACCGGTACGGCAACACCTCCTCGGGCTCGATCCCGCTCGCCCTCGCCGACGCCGCGCGCGACGGAAGGCTCGAGCCGGGAAAGCTCGTCCTCATGACGGGGATGGGCGCCGGCCTGACCTGGGGCTCCGCGCTGATCGAGTGGACGGCGCCCGGCGAGCGAGCCGCCGGGTGACGGGCGGGCCGGTCGGCGGGCGCGCGGATCCGCTAGGCGCGCGGGCGCGTGTCTGGTTGGATACGGTCACGATGACGACGGCGGGCAGCCTCCCGCGCGGCGCGGTGAGCACGTGAACCGCGGCAAGATCGCGTTCATGTTCCCGGGTCAGGGCTCCTTCGACCCGGGCATGGGGCGCGAGATCGCGGAGGCGGAGCCGGAGGCGATGGCCGTGTTCAACGCGGGCAGCCGGGCGTCCGGGCTCGACCTGCGGCGCCTCTGCTTCTCGGGCACGAGCGAGGAGCTCGTCGAGACGGAGGTGCAGCAGCCGGCTCTCGTCGCGACGAGCCTCGCGATCAACGCCGCCCTGCGGGCGCGCGGGGTCAAACCCGACTACGTCGTCGGCCACTCGGTCGGGGAGTTCTCGGCGCTCGGGGCCGCCGGATCGATCGGGATCTCAGAGGCGATCGCGCTCGTGCGCGAGCGCGGGCTCGCGATGGCGGCGGCCGCGAAGGAGCGGCCCGGGTCGATGGCGGCGATCCTCGGGCTCGCCGACGAGGTCGTGGAGTCGCTCTGCCGGAAGATCCACAACGTGTGGCCCGCGAACTACAACTGCCCGGGCCAGCTCGTCGTGTCCGGCCAGACGAGCGCGGTGGACGAGTGCTGCTCGGAGGCGCAGCGCGAGGGCGCCAGGCGCGCGATCCGGCTGCGCGTCTCGGGGGCGTTCCACTCGCCGCTCGTCGAGATCGCCGCGGAGCGGCTGCGTCCCGCGATCGACAAGATCGAGTTCAAGATGCCGAGCGCCCAGTTCATGTCGACCGTGACCGCGAAGCTCGAGGAGGCGCAGCGCTACAAGTCGCTGCTCGTCGAGCAGCTGACCGCGCCGGTGAGGTTCACGCAGGCCGCGCGCGAGCTGATCGCGAGCGGCGTGGACACGTTCGTCGAGGTCGGTCCGGGGAACGTCCTGAGCGGTTTACTGAAGCGCATCGACAGCTCCGTGCGCGCGTTCCCGGTCAACGACCTCCGGTCGCTGAACGACGCCGCGCAAGAGCTTGGCTGACGCGTTCTGCTCGCTGGCGGGCAGGACGGCGCTCGTCACCGGCGGCTCGCGCGGGATCGGGGCGGCGATCGTCCGCGAGCTCGCCGCCGCGGGCGCGGCGGTCGTGCTCGGCTACCGGAGCGGCGAGGAGGAGGCGGAGGCGCTCGCGGCGGAGACGGGCGCGCGGGCGCTCCGGGCCGACGTCTCGTCGCCGGAGGAGGCGGCGCGCCTCGTCGAGGACGCCGGCGCCGTCGACGTGCTCGTGAACAACGCCGGGCTGACGCGCGACGGCCTGCTCGCCCGGATGCCCGACGCCGACTGGCGGGAGGTGCTCGAGACGAACCTGAGCTCGGTCTTCTACACCTGCCGCGCGGTCGCGCGGCCGATGATGAAGCGGCGCTCGGGGGCGATCGTGAACGTCAGCTCGATCGTCGGGCTGCACGGGAACTTCGGCCAGACGAACTACGCGGCGTCGAAGGCCGGGATCATCGGCTTCACGAAGTCGCTCGCCCGGGAGCTCGGGTCGCGCGGCGTGCGGGCGAATGTCGTGGCCCCGGGCTACGTCACGACGAGGCTCACCGAGGTGCTGCCGGAGGAGGCGAAGTCGCTCATGCTGGCGAACACCCCGCTCGGCCGGTTCGGGGATCCGGAGGACGTGGCGCGGGCGGTACGGTTCCTGTGCTCCGACGAGGCCTCGTTCATCACGGGCGAGGTGCTGCTCGTCGACGGCGGACTGGGGATGTAGCGAGCGTGAGCGCGAACGGACGGAGGCGGGTGGTGGTGACCGGGCTCGGGATGGTGAGCCCCCTCGGCAACGACGCCGAGACGTCGTGGCGCGCCCTGCTCGCCGGCGAGTCGGGCGTCGACGAGATCACCCTCTTCGACCACGCGGGCTACCCGGTGCACTTCGCGGCCGAGCTGAAGGACTTCGACCCGACCGTGTGGATCGACCGCAAGGCGGCGCGGCGGATGGACCGGTTCGCGCAGATGGTGCTGGCGGCGGCGCGTCAGGCCGAGGCGGACTCGGGGCTCGACGTCTCCGCCGACCCCGAGCGGATCGGCGCCTCGATCGCGACCGGGATCGGCGGCCTGCGCTCGTTCCAGGACTGCTACGACGTGCTCAAGGAGCGCGGTCCGGACCGCGTCAACCCGTTCTCGATCCCGTGCATCATCCCGAACATGGGCGCCGGCTGGGTCTCGATCGAGCTCGGCACGAAGGGCCCCCTGATGAGCGAGTGCACCGCGTGCGCGGCGTCGAACATGGCGATCGGCGACGCGCTGGACGAGATCCGGATGGGGCGGGTCGACGCGATGTTCGCCGGCGGCACGGAGGCGCCGATCACGCGCGTCGGCATCGCCGGCTTCGACGCCATGCGCGCGCTCTCGCGGCGCAACGAGGACCCGAAGCGCGCCTCGCGGCCGTTCGAGAAGGGCCGCGACGGGCTCGTCATGGGCGAGGCCGCCGGCGTGCTCGTGCTCGAGGAGCTCGAGCACGCGCGGCGCCGCGGCGCGCGCGTCTACGCCGAGCTGATCGGCTACGGGATGTCGGCCGACGCCGCGCACATGACCGAGCCCGACCCGACGGGCGCGAGCCCGGCGCGCTCGATGAAGATGGCGATCGAGGACGCGGGCGTCGCGCCCGAGGAGATCGGCTACGTCAACGCCCACGCGACCTCGACGCCGCTCGGCGACACGGCGGAGACCCGCGTGCTCAAGATCGCGCTCGGCGAGGAGCACGCGCGCCGCACGCCCGTCTCCTCGACGAAGGGCGCGACCGGCCACACGTTCGGCGCCGCCGGCGCGATCGAGGCGATCTTCACGACGCTCGCGCTGCGCGACCGTACCGTGCCGCCCACGATCAACTACGAGGAGCCCGACCCCGAGTGCGACCTCGACTACGTCCCGAACGCCGCGCGCGAGGTGCCGGACCTCGAGGTGGCAGCGTCGAACTCGTTCGGGTTCGGGGGGCACAACGCCACCATCGTCCTGCGCCGCTGGGGCGACGAGTGACGCGCTGGGCCACGTTCGACTGCTACGGGACGCTGATCGACTGGAACGCGGGCATCCGCGCCGAGCTCGCGCGCGTCTTCGGGGAGGAGCGCGCCGACGAGCTGCTCGCGCGCTACCACGAGCTCGAGCCGGAGCTCGAGGCCGACGGCTCCCGCTCCTACCGCGAGGTGATGACCGAGGCCATGCGCCGCCTCGGCGCCCCGGAGGCCGAGGCGGCGGGGCTCGCCGGGTCGCTGCCGCGCTGGCAGCCGTTCCCCGAGGTGCGGGCCGCGCTGGAGGAGGCCCGCCGGCGCGGCTGGAGGCTCGCCGTCCTCTCGAACTCCGACCCCGACCTGATCGCCGCCTCGAAGGAGCGGATCGGGGTGCCGTTCGAGGAGACCGTGGTCGCGAGCGAGATCGGCTCCTACAAGCCCGCTCCCGGGCACTGGCGCGTCTTCGCGAAGCGGACCGGCGCCGACCCCGCCCGCCACGTCCACGTGGCCGCGAGCCTCTTCCACGACATCGCCCCCGCGAACGAGCTCGGCCTCCCCTCCGTGTGGGTGAACCGGCTCGGCGAGCGGCCGGGCCCCCGGCCGACGGTCGAGCTGCCGGACCTCGCCGGCCTCCCCGACGCGCTCGACGCCATCGTGCCCGCCCGTCGGCCCGACCACTAGGATCCCCCATGGCCATGGCCGAGACCCGGATCGACGTCACGGTCGAGCGCGTGGAGCCGACGGCGACGGAGAGGAAGCACCCGAACACCTGCCCCGGCTGCGGCTCGCACTACCGCGACGACGAGCTCGGCGCCTCCCTGTACGTCTGCGCCCAGTGCGGCCACCACTTCCCGATGCCGGCCCGCGCCCGGATCGCGTGGCTCGCCGACGCCGGCTCGTTCGTGGAGGAGGCCGCGGACGTCCGCTCGGACGACCCGCTCGCGTTCGTCGACCTGCGCCCGTACGTCGAGCGGATCAGCGAGGCCGAGCTCAACACCGGTCTCGCCGAGGCGATCGTGGTCGGGCGCGCGACGCTCGACGGTCATCCCGTCGAGCTCGCGGTGATGGACTTCGCCTTCCTCGGCGGCTCGATGGGCAGCGCGGTCGGCGAGCGCTACGTGCGGGCGTGCGAGTCGGCGATCGACCGGCGCTGCCCGCTGATCTCGGTGTCGGCGTCGGGCGGCGCGCGCATGCAGGAGGGCATCCTCTCGCTGATGCAGCTCCCGAAGACCGTGTGCGCGCTCGAGGACCTCCACGACGCCGGCCTGCCGATGTTCAGCATCCTCGCCGACCCGACGACGGGCGGCGTGCTCGCGAGCTTCGCCTCGCTCGGCGACGTCACCATCGCCGAGCCGACGGCGCGCATCTACTTCGCGGGCCCGCGCGTGGTGGAGCAGACGACGAAGGAGAAGCTGCCCGAGGACTTCGGGCGCGCGGAGCAGAACCTCCGCTTCGGCCACCTCGACGCCATCCTCCCCCGATCCGAGCAGCGCCTCTACCTGGCCCGGCTCCTGCGTCTCTTTGCCCGGTGAGGCCGAGCACCGGCTGCGCGAGCGGCTGAGCAGGCTCTCCTCGCTGCCGCTCCTCCGCGGCACGAAGGTGAGCGGCGAGCGGGAGCGGCTGCGCCGGCAGCTGCGCTCGCTGCGCCACGGAACCGGCGGCGACGAGGACGAGATCTGGGCGATCGTCGAGCTCGCCCGCCATCCCGACCGCCCCTACACGCTCGACTACGTCGAGCGCATGCTCGACGACTGGGTCGAGCTGCACGGCGACCGCGGGCGGGCCGACGACGGCGCGCTCGTGACCGGCCTCGGGCGGCTGGACGGGTGGACGGTGGCCCTCGTCGGCCACCAGAAGGGCCGCGACGTCCGCGAGCGCCACGGGCGCCAGTTCGGGATGGCCTACCCCGAGGGCTACGCGAAGGCGATGCGGCTGATGGATCTCGCCGACCGCTTCGGCTTCCCGCTCGTGTCGCTCGTCGACACCCCGGGGGCCTACCCGGGCGTCGCCGCCGAGCAGCACGGGCAGGGCGGCGCGATCGCGCGCTCCCAGGCCCGGATGGCGCGCCTCGCCGTCCCGAGCGTCGCCTGCGTGATCGGCGAGGGCGGCTCGGGGGGCGCGGTCGCGATCGCGCTCGCCGACCGGGTGCTGATGCAGGAGAACGCGATCTACTCGGTGATCTCGCCGGAGGGCTGCGCCGCGATCCTCTGGCGGGACGCCGGCGAGAAGAAGAAGGCGGCCGCGGCCTTCAAGCCGGACGCCGGCCACTGCCTCGAGCTCGGCGTCGTCGACGGGGTCGTCCCGGAGCCCCCCGGCGGCGCCCAGGAGAGCCCGGACGAGGCGGCCCGGCTCCTGCGCGAGGCGGTCGTCGGCGCGCTGGGCGAGCTCGAGCGGATGCCCGCGGACGAGCGGCGGCGCCGGAGGCGGCAGAAGTTCCGCGAGCTCGGCGTGGTCGCCTGAATTCACCGTTTCTGCACGGGTTCTCCACAGCATCCACAGGGTTTTCAACTGGTCCGGGCCGGCCGCGGAGACGCCGGGGCCCGCCTCGAGGCGGGCCCCGAGCGCCTACCCCCCGTCAGGTGGAGGAGCTCCACTCGAGTTTTCTCGCGCGCTCGTTGCGCTAAACCTCGGTCGCCCCTCCGACATGCCCAGCCTCGACGCCTACAAGCGCAAGCGCGACCCACGCCGGACGCCCGAGCCGTTCGGAGGCGGCCGCGGCCGGCGCGGAGCGCCCGTCTTCGTCGTCCAGCGCCACGACGCCCGCCGGCTCCACTACGACTTCCGGCTCGAGCGCGGCGGCGCGCTCGCCTCGTGGGCCGTGCCGAAGGGCGTCCCGCTCGAGCCCGGCGGCCGCTCGCTCGCCGTCCACGTCGAGGACCACCCGCTCGAGTATGCGAGCTTCGCCGGGGAGATCCCGGCCGGCCAGTACGGCGCCGGGACGGTCGAGCTCTGGGACCGCGGCACCTACGAGCTGCTCGAGGAGAAGCCGGACGGGCAGCTCACGGTGCGGCTCGCCGGCGAGCGGCTGCGGGGCGTCTGGACGCTCGTCCCCGCCCGCCTCGAGGGCAAGGAGGAGAACTGGCTCCTGGTCCGCCGCCGCGACCCGGACGCCTCCGGGGAGGCTCCGCCGCCGGCGACGTACCGGCCGATGCTCGCGACGCTCGCCGCCGAGCCGCCGCGCGGGCCCGGGTGGCGCTTCGAGGTGAAGTTCGACGGCTACCGCGCGCTCGCGTACGTGCGCGGCGGCGAGTGCGAGCTCGTCTCGCGAAACGGGAAGTCGCTCACCGAGCGCTTCGCGGCGGTCGCCCGGGCGGTGCCGCGCGCCCTCGGGACGCCCTCGGCGGTGCTCGACGGGGAGGTGTGCGCGCTCGACGAGGACGGCCGCCCGAGCTTCTCCGCGATGCAGCGCGGCGCGGGGCCGCTCGTCTACTACGTCTTCGACCTGCTGGAGGCCGACGGCGAGGCTCTCGTCGACCGGACGCTCGAGGAGCGCCGCGCGCGGCTCGAGGAGCTGCTCGACCGCCGGAGCCGGACGGTCCGCCTCTCGGAGCAGTTCGAGGACGGGGAGGCGCTCCTCCAGGCCGCGCGCTCGCAGCGGCTCGAGGGGGTGATGGCGAAGCGGCTCGGGTCGCGCTACAGCGAGGGCAGGCGCACGCGCGACTGGCTCAAGGTGAAGACGCACGGACGGCAGGAGTTCGTCGTCGCCGGCTACACCCGCGGCTCGGGGAGCCGGTCCGGGAGCCTCGGCTCGCTCGTGCTCGCGGTCGTCGACGACGGCGCGCTCTGCTACGCCGGCAACGTCGGCACCGGCTTCACCGTACGCGAGATCGAAGCGCTGCTGCGCCTGCTGCGGCCGCTCGAGCGCCCCGACCCTCCCTTCCCGGAGCGGCCGCGGATGCCGCGCGTCCGGAAGGGCGACGTCGTCTGGGTCGAGCCGGAGCTCGTCGTCGAGGTCGAGTTCGGCGAGTGGACGCGCGACGGGCGCGTCCGGCAGCCGTCGTACAAGGGCCTGCGCGACGACAAGGCCGCCGCGGAGGTGCGCGCCGAGCGGCCGCCCGAGCTCACCCTCCGCGCGGGGTCGCGAGAGCTCCGCCTCTCGAACCTCGACAAGGTCTTCTGGCCCGAGGAGGGCATCACGAAGGGCGACCTCGTCGACTACTACCGCCGGATCGCGCCGGCGCTCCTCCCGCACCTCGCGGGGCGGCCGTTCACGATGCGGCGCTACCCGGACGGCGTCGGCGGGAAGGCCTTCTTCCAGAAGGACGCGCCGTCGCACATGCCGGCGTGGATCCGGAGACACCGGGCGCTCGTCTCGGCGCGGAGCCCCTCGGGCGGCAGGAAGTGGGTCGAGTTCCCGGTCGTGAACGACGAGCTCGCGCTGCTCTGGATGGTGAACATGGGCTGCATCGACATGAACACCTGGTACTCGCGGGTCGACCGGCCCGACCGCCCCGACTTCGTGCTCTTCGACCTCGACCCGACGCCCGGCGTGCCGTGGGCGGACACGATCGAGGTCGCGCTGCTCGTCCGCGAGCTCCTCGACGGGCTCGGGCTCGCGTCGTTCCCGAAGACCTCCGGCGGCAAGGGCTTCCACGTGCTCGTCCCGCTCGACCGGCGCTCGACCTACGACGACTCGCGCGCGTTCGCGGAGCTCGTCGCCGGGGCGATCGCGCGCGCGCGGCCGGGGCTCGCGACGACCCAGTGGTCGAAGTCGCGCCGGAAGGGCGTGCTGATCGACGCGAACCAGAACGGCGAGGGGAAGACGATCGCGTCCGTCTACTCCGTGCGGCCGCGGCCGGGCGCGCCCGTGTCGACGCCGCTTCTCTGGGAGGAGGTGAGGCCCGACCTCGATCCCTCGGCGTTCACGATGGCGGCGGTGCTCGACCGGGTCGCGGCGCGCGGCGACCTCTACGAGGGCGTGCTGCGGACCCGGCAGTCGCTCCGGAAGGCGCTCGCGCGGCTCGGCGGCTGAGCGAGCAGGCGCCGCAGCAGCTCGAGCGCGCCTGCCTTGTCGAGCAGCTCGTTGAGGTTCCCGCACTTCGGGCTCTGGACGCACGACGGGCAGCCGTCGTGGCAGGGGCAGCCGGCGATCATCGCCGCCGTGTCCGCGACCCAGCCCTCGAACTCCTCGAAGCCGCGCGCCGCGATGCCGACGCCGCCGGCGTGGCCGTCGTAGACGAAGACGGTCGGCCGGCCCGTCTGGTGGTGGAGGTTCGTCGAGAGGCCGCCGATGTCCCAGCGGTCGCACATCGCCCACAGCGGGAGCATCGCGATCAGCGCGTGCTCGGCTCCGTGGAGCGTCCCGAGCAGCTCCGGCATCCGGTCGAGCCCCTCGAGCTGGTCGGGCTCCGGGGTGAACCAGATCGCCTCGGTCGCGAACGACGTCGCCGGCAGCTCGAGGGGGACGAGCTCGATCCGCTCCTGCGAGCGCACCGTCCTGCGCTCGTAGGCGACCACCTGCTCGGTCACCTCGATCTCGCCGAACGCGAGCGGGAGGCCGAGCCGCCGCTCCTCCCGCGCCGGGGCGACGATCGTCGTCTGCGTCTCCCTCTTCGCCTGCGTGTACCAGTCGGCCGCGATCGGCTCGACGACCGCGCGCCGCGCCCGCTCGTCGAGCTCGCGCACGAGGTAGGACTCGCCGAGGTGCAGGTAGACCGCGCCGGGGTGGACGGTCGAGTAGGCGCGAGAGCGCTCCGCCACGCCGAGCACGCCGCCGGTCGTCGCGTCGACGACGGTGAACGCGTCGGCGTCGGTCGAGCGGAGCGGCACCCGTGCCGAGGGGTACTCCCGCCCGGCCCAGACGATCCCGCGCGGGGTGCGCCGGAGCTCGGGGTCGGCGGCGGCGAGCTCGAGCGCGCGCGGCCCGAGCACGGCCGCGTCGCCCGGCTCGAGCGGCGCCTCGAACGCCGCCGCCCGGACGTGGCCGGCGAGGACGCGCGGGTTCTCGTGGTCGAGGATCGCGGCCTCGACGCGGCGCCCGAGCAGCTTCTCCGGCTCGCGCACGAAGTACTGGTCGAGGGCGTCCTCGGTCGCCACGAGCACGGCGACGCCGTGGCCGCGCCGGCCGGCGCGGCCCCACTGCTGGCGGAGCGAGGCGACGGTCCCCGGGAAGCCGACCGACACGACGGCGTCGAGGAGGCCGACGTCGATCCCGAGCTCGAGCGCGTTCGTCGCCGTGACGCCGAGCAGCTCGCCCTCGGCGAGCCGCCGCTCGATGCGGCGGCGCTGCTCCGCGGTGTAGCCGGCGCGGTACGGCGAGAGCCGGCCGTCGTCGCCGAGCCGCTCCGCGGTGAAGCGGTGCACGAGCTCGGCGGCCTTGCGGCTCTTCGCGAAGGTGAGCGTGCGCAGCCCCTGCTCGACCAATGCCGCCTGGAGCTTCGCCGCCTCCGCGAGCGCCGAGCCGCGCAGGCCGAGCTCGGCGTCGAGGAGGGGCGGGTTCCAGAGCAGGACCGTCCGCTCCGCCCGCGGCGCCCCGTCGTCGCCGACCACCGTCACCGGCAGCCCGAGCAGGCGCCTGCCGAGCTCGCCGGGATTCGAGATCGTCGCCGAGGCGAGCAGGAAGCGCGGCGCCGCGCCGTAGAGGGCCGCGAGCCGCCGCAGCCGGCGCAGGACGTTCGCGACGTGCGAGCCGAAGACGCCGCGGTACACGTGCGCCTCGTCGATCACGACGTAGCGGAGGTTCGCGAGCACGTCGCCCCAGCGGTCGTGGTGGGGGAGGACGCCGACGTGCACCATGTCGGGGTTCGTGAGGATCGCGTTCGCCGAGCGGCGGATCTCGCGCCGCCGCTCCGCCGGCGTGTCGCCGTCGTAGATGCCGGGGCGCAGGCCGGCGGCGCGGTAGGGGCCGAGCGCGCGGAACTGGTCCTGCGCGAGCGCCTTCGTCGGGTAGAGGTAGAGGGCGCGGGCGTGCGGGTCGCGCGCGAGCGCGTCGAGCACCGGGAGGTTGAACGCGAGCGTCTTCCCCGACGCGGTGCCGGTCGTGACGACCACGTGCTCGCCCCGCGCCGCGGCGTCCCACGTCTCGCGCTGGTGCGCGTAGAGGCGCTCGACCCCCGCGGCGCCGCGGACGCGCTCGTCGAGCCCGGGCGGGAGCGGCGCGGTGCGGGCGCCGCGGGCGGGCTCCTCGCCGCGGTAGGCGAGCTCCTCCGCGCCCTCGAGGAGCGCGAGCGAGCGGGCGAGCGCGTCGGCGGCGGTCGCGGCGGCCATCCGGCGATGGTACTGGCGTCCTCCGCCGCGCCCGCCCCCGCGCCCGCACCGCCCCGCTCCGGCCCCGCGCCCGGTCCGCGCCCCACCCTCCCGGGGGTGACCGCCCACGTTCAGCGTACGTCGCGGCGGGAGGGGCGTCCGTGCCGATTCGGCGCCAATCGCTCCACAGCCGTCCCGCGCGGACGGCCCCTCGGCCGGGTAGGCTGTCGGCACCGGGGTGCCGCCGCGGCGGCTGAGATCACACCCGTCGAACCTGATCCGGGTCATGCCGGCGAAGGGAGCGAGATGCACGTCCAGGTACCGCGCGCACTGACGATCGCGACCACCGACTCGGGCGGCGGCGCCGGCGTCCAGGCCGACCTGAAGGCGTTCGCCGCCGCGGGCGCGCACGGCCTCGCCGCGGTGGTCGCGCTCACGGCGCAGAACACGGTCGCCGTCACGGCCGTGCACGAGCTCCCGCCGGAGTTCGTCGTCGCGCAGCTCGATGCCGTGTTCGACGACATCGGCGTCGACGCGGCGAAGACCGGCATGCTCTTCTCGCGGCGGCTGATCGACACGGTCGCGGACTACCTCGAGCGCCGGAGGGTGCCGCTCGTCGTCGACCCCGTCATGGTCGCGAGCTCGGGCGCGCGCCTGCTCGAGCCCGACGCGGTGTCGACGCTCGTCGGCCGCCTCTTCCCGCTCGCGACGGTCGTCACGCCGAACCTCCACGAGGCGGCCGCGCTGGCCGGCCTCCCGGAGGAGACGCCGCGGCCGGCGCTCGCGGAGCGCCTCCACGAGCTCGGCGCGGCCGCCGTGATCGTCACCGGCGGCCACGGGCCGGTGGCGGCAGACCACCTCTTCGCCGGCGGCGAGCACGTCGAGATCCCGGTCCCGCGCCACGGCACCGGCGCGACGCACGGCGCCGGCTGCACCCACTCGGCCACGCTCGCAGCGCTGCTCGCGCGCGGGCTCCCGCTCCTCGACGCCGCCCGGCGCGCGGCCGAGACCGCGGCGGCCGCGGTCGCCCGGGGCCTCGCCGGGCTCGGGGCGGGCGAGGGGCCGGTCGACGCAATCGGCCTGCGGGGGGTCGTGTGAGCTCGGGCGGGTCGCTGCGGCGGCTGCGGGAGCGGCGGCCGCTCGTCCACCAGATCACGAACTACGTCGTCATGAACGAGACGGCGAACGCGACCCTCGCGCTCGGCGCGCTCCCGGTGATGGCGCACGCCCGGGAGGAGGTGGAGGAGATGGTCGCGCTCGCGGGCGCGCTCGTGCTCAACATCGGCACCCTCTCGCCGCCGTGGGTCGAGGCGATGCTCGCGGCGGGCCGCGCCGCCAACGCGCGCGGCGTCCCGGTCGTGCTCGACCCGGTCGGCGCCGGGGCGACCCGCTACCGCACGGAGACGGCGAGGCGGATCCTGGAGGAGGTCGACGTCGCCGTGCTGCGCGGGAACGCGGGCGAGGTCGCGACCCTCGTCGGCGTGGAGGCCGAGGTGCGCGGCGTCGAGTCGATCGCCGGCGGCGCCGAGCCGGCTGAGCTCGCGCGGAGAGCGGCGGGCGCGCTCGGCGTCGTCGCGGCGGTGACCGGAGCGGTCGACCACGTCTCCGACGGCGAGCGCGTGGTCGCGGTCGCGAACGGGCACCCGCTCCTCGCCGCAGTCAGCGGCACCGGCTGCATGTCGAGCGCCGTCACCGGCTGCTTCCTCGCCGTCGCCGCGACTCCGCTCGACGCGGCGGTCGAGGCGCTCGTCGCGTTCGGCGTCGCGGGCGAGGACGCCGCCCGCGACGCGAAGGGCCCGGGGAGCTTCCACGCCGCGCTCTACGACGCCCTCGCCGCGCTCGATCCCGCCACGCTCGACGCCCGTGCGAGGCTCTCGTGAGGCTGCACGCGCTCGTCGCCGACCTCGAGGGCGCACGGCGCGCGATCGCCGCCGGCGCGACGGTCGTCCAGCTCCGGGTGAAGAGCTCGACCGAGGAGATCGTCGCGGCCGGCCGGGGGTTCCGCGCGCTCGGGACGGTCTTCGTCGTGAACGACGACGTCGACGCCGCGCTCGAGCTCGGCGCCGACGGCGTCCACCTCGGGCAGTCGGACCCCGGAGCCGAGCGCGCGCGGGCGCGCGGGCTCCTGCTCGGACGCTCCGCGACGACCTTCGAGGAGGCGGTCGCGGCCGACGCCGACTACCTCGGCGTGGGGCCCGTCTGGGCGACGCCGTCGAAGGAGGACGCCGCGGCTCCCCTCGGGCTGGCCGGGCTGGAGCGGATCTGCCGCGCCGTCTCCGTCCCGGTGGTCGCGATCGGAGGGATCGACGCCTCGAACGCCGGCGACTGCATCCGCGCCGGCGCCGCGGGAGTCGCCGTCGTCAGGGCCGCCGGCGACCCGGGCCTGCGCGAGGCGGTCGATGAGGCTCTCCGAGCTCGGTGAGCTCGGCCTGCTCGCCGAGCTCGAGCGCCGCGGCCTCGTCGTCGGCGTCGAGCACGACGCCGCGCAGCTTCGGGACGGGCTCGTCGTCACGCAGGACGCGCTCGTCGAGGGGGTCCACTTCCGGCTCGACTGGATCTCGTGGCGCGAGCTCGGCTACCGCGCGGCCGCGGTCAACCTGAGCGACCTCGCCGCCTCGGGGGCGGCGCCGGAGGCGCTCGTCGTGACGCTCGCGCTCCCCGGGTCGACCGACGCCGCCGACGTGGTCGAGCTCTACGAGGGGCTCGCGGAGACCGGCGTCCCGGTCGTCGGCGGCGACACGAGCGCGGCGCCGGCCGCCGTGATCTCGGTGACGGCCCTGGGTCGCTCCGAGCGCGTGCCCGGCCGCGCCGGGGCCCGCCCGGGCGACCTGCTCGTCGTGAGCGGGCCGCTGGGCGCCGCCGGCGCCGCCTTCCGCCGCGGCGCGTACGTGCGGCCGCCGCTCCGCCTCGAGGCCGGGCGGCGTCTCGCGCGGCACGCGCACGCGCTCCTCGACGTCTCCGACGGCATCGCCGTCGACGCGGCTCACCTCGCGCGGCGGTCGGGGGTGCGCTGCGTCGTCGACCTGGACGCCGTCCCGCTCGCGGGCGGCGCGGTCCTCGACGACCTCGGCTTCGGGGAGGACTTCGAGCTCCTCGCCGCGGTCGGGGAGGCCGGCGGCCTCCCCGTCGTCGGTCGGGTCGAGGCGGGCGAGGGCGTCCTCCTCCTCCACGACGGGGCGCCGTACGACCTCCCCGGCTACGAGCACTACAGGTAGGGCGAGAACGCCGTGCGGAAGTGGCCCGCCGGGCGGGCGCCGACGAGCGTCTCCTTCGGCTCGCCGCCGGCGAACAGGATCACCGTCGGGATCGAGAGCACGTCGTAGCGCGCCGCCGTCGCCGGGTTGTCGTCGATGTTGAGCTTGACGAACTCGACCCTGTCCGTCTCGGCGGCGAGCTGCTCCAGGACGGGCGTGACGGCGCGGCACGGGCCGCACCACGGCGCCCAGAAGTCGACCACGACGGGCTTGCCGGCCTGCAGCACCTCGCGCTCGAAGCTCGCGTCCGTGACGTCGTGCACGGGCGCGCAGCCTACAGGCGCCCGAGGAGCGCGCGCAGCCGGACCGCCGGCACCTTCCAGACCGCCTCGAGCACGATCGCGCGGCTCATCTTCGACCGTCCCTCCTCGCGGTCGACGAAGGCGATCGGGACCTCGACGACGCGGAACCCGGCGCGGAGGACGCGGTACGTGGTCTCGATCTGGAACGCGTACCCGCGCGAGTCGATCGCGTCGAGGTCGATCGTCTCCAGCACCCGCCGCCGGAAGCACTTGAAGCCTCCGGTGAGGTCGCGCACGCGGCTCCCGAGCACCGCCTGCGCGTAGAGGTTCCCGCCCAGCGAGATCGCGCGGCGCGCGAGGCCCCAGTTCGGGATCGACCCCCCGGGGGCGTAGCGCGAGCCGAGGACGAGGTCGGCGCCGCCCTCGGCCGCCGCGATCAGGCGCGGCACGTCCCGCGGGTCGTGCGAGAAGTCGCAGTCCATCTCGAGCACGAGCTCCGCGCCGTCCGCGAGCGCGCGCCGGAAGCCGGCGAGGTACGCGGGCCCGAGTCCCTCCTTCCGCTCGCGGTGGAGCACGTCGACGAAGCCGAGCTCGGTCGAGAGCCCGTCGGCGAGCGCGCCCGTCCCGTCCGGCGAGTTGTCGTCCACCACGAGCACGCGGTCGCCGTCGCGCAGGACGCCGCCGAGCGCGCGCAGCATCCGCTCGAGGTTCTCGCGCTCGTTGTAGGTCGGGAGGCAGACGGTCGCGCGCACCGGCCTCCGTATCATCGAGGTCGTGGGCCGTACGCTGCCGAGGAACCCCGACCTGGCGGCCCAGTTCGACCTCCTCGCCGACCTGATGGAGCTGGAGGGCGCCGACGGCTTCCGCGTCGTCGCCTACCGCCGCGCCGCGACGCGGATCCGCGAGACGGGCAGCTCGGTCGCGAAGCTCGCGCTCGAGGGAAGGGCGCGGGAGCTGCAGGGGATCGGCAAGACGATCGAGCAGAAGATCGTCGAGGCGGTCGAGGACGGCGAGATCCACGCGCTCACGAAGCGCAAGGCGGAGGTGCCGGTGGAGCTGGCCTCCTTCCTCCACCTTCCAGGGCTCGGCCCGAAGACCGCGCGCCGCATCTGGCGGGAGCTGGGCGTCTCCACGCTGGACGGGCTTCGGGCGGCGGCCGAGGCCGGGCACCTCCGCGGGCTCGCCGGGCTCGGCCCGAAGTCGGAGGAGAAGATCCTCGCCGCTCTCGCCCGGCCGCGGGCCGCGGAGGGGCCCCGGCGCGCGCTCCTCGGCGTCGTGCTGCCGCGGCTGCGCGCGATCGCCGCCGAGCTCGCCGCCCACCCCGCCGCGCGGCGGGTCTCGATCGCCGGCTCGGCCCGCCGCTACCGCGAGACGGTGCGCGACCTCGACCTGATCGCGACGGCGGCCGACGCCGGCGCCCTCCTCGACGCGTTCTGCTCCGCGCCGTGGGTGGTCGAGGTGGCGGCGAAGGGGCCGACGAAGGCGACGGTGGTCGCGCAGGACGGGCTGCGCTTCGACCTCCGCGTCGTGCCGCCGGAGTCGTACGGGAACCTGCTCCAGCACTTCACCGGCTCGAGGGACCACAACGTCGCGCTCCGCGAGGCCGCGGTGCGGCGCGGGCTCTCGGTCTCCGAGTACGGGATCGCCGAGGTCGAGACGGGGACGGTGCACGCGTTCGCCGCGGAGGAGGAGGTGTACGCGTTCCTCGGCTACGAGTGGATCCCGCCCGAGCTGCGCGAGAACTGCGGCGAGCTCGAGGCGGCGCGGAGCGGCACGCTGCCGAAGCTCGTGGAGCTCTCCGACCTGCGCGGCGACCTGCACACGCACACGACGTGGTCGGACGGCAAGAACACGCTCGAGGAGATGGTCGGCCGCGCGGTCGAGAAGGGCTACGAGTACTACGCCGTCTGCGACCACTCGCACCGGCTGCGCGGGGGCCTCCTCGAGGCGCAGTCCGCCGCGATCGACGAGCTCCAGGCGTCGGTGCCGGTGCGGATCCTGAAGGGAGTCGAGGTGAACATCCGCGCGGACGGCGGCCTCGACGTCTCCGACGAGGAGCTCGCGACGCGCGACTGGGTCGTCGCCTCGGTGCACTCGAGCTTCGACAGGAACGCGACCGAGCGCGTGCTCGCCGCGATGGAGCACCCGTACGTCGACTGCATCGGCCACCTCACCGGACGCAAGCTCGGGCGGCGCGAGCCCGCGCCCGTGGACGTCGAGCGGGTGGTCGAGAAGGCGCTCGAGACGGGCACCTTCCTCGAGATCAACTCGCAGCCCGACCGGCTCGACCTCGCCGACGTCCACGCCCGCGCCGCGCGCGAGGCGGGCCTCCTGCTCGCGATCGACTCCGACGGCCACGGGCTCGCGGCCCTCGACTACGTCGAGTTCGGCCTCGGGCAGGCGCGGCGGGCGTGGCTGACGAAGGCGGACGTGCTCAACACGCGCACCTGGCCGCAGGTCGCGAAGCTGAGGAAGCGCCGGTGAAGGCGGTCGTCTTCGACCTCTGGGACACGCTCGTCGAGTGGCCCGCGCGCGAGGCCGCGGTGCTGAAGGCGCGGATCGCCGAGCTCGTCGCGATCGAGCCGGAGGAGTTCGAGCGGCGCTGGCGCGACGGCTACCGCGCCTCGCAGACGGGCCCGCTCGCCGACGCCTACCGGGCGCTCGGCGTGCCCGAGGAGCACGTCGGCGCGCACGTCGCCGCGCGGCACGAGTTCGCGCGCGCCGCCCTGCGCCTGCGCGCGGGGGCGCACGAGGTGCTCGAGCGGCTCCGGGGCCGCGGCGTCAGGGTCGGGCTGATCACGGTCTGCTCCGAGGAGGTGCCCGCGGCGTGGCCCGAGACGGAGCTCGCCGGTCTCTTCGACGCGGAGACGTTCTCGTCGGCCTGCGGGCTGATGAAGCCGGACCCCGAGATCTACCTGACGACGACGCGTGCGCTCGGGGTCGAGCCCGCCGAGGCGCTCTTCGTCGGCGACGGCGCGAACGACGAGCTCGCCGGTGCGGCCCGCGTCGGGATGACGCCGGTGCTGTTCGCGCCGGACGGGCGCGTGCACTGGGACGGGCTCGGCGGCTGGACCGGCCTCCGGGTCGAGTCGCTCTCCGAGGTGCTCGAGCTCGTCTGAGCGTCACAGCTCGGCGAGCAGGGCCGCGAGCTCGAGCGGCGAGGCGACGACGACGTCGGCGCGCTCGCGCAGGCCGGGCGGCGCCTCGGGGGAGGCGACCGCGACCCGCACCGCCAGCTCGAGCCCGTCGAGCGCGGCGAACGCGTCGAGGTCGGTCGCGTCGTCGCCGGCGTAGAGCGCCCGCCGCAGGCCGCGCCGCTCGAGCAGGTGGGCCACGGCGGTCCCCTTCGAGCTCTCGACCGGCGGCAGCACCTCGAGCACGAGGCGGCCCCAGCGGGTGCGCAGGCCGACCGCGCGCGCGTGCGCCTCGACGCGCTCGAGCGTCCGCCGCGCCGCGGCCCGGTCCGGGGCCGTCCGGTAGTGGAAGGCCGCCGAGAGCGGCTTGGCCTCGGCGGGCCACGGCGCGGCGGCGGCGAACGACCGGATCCGCTCCGCCCACGCCTCCGCCGCGGGGTCGAGCTCGAGGCCGTGCTCCCCGGCGTAGGCGAGGGCCGGGACGCCGACGATCGCGCGCAGGTCGGCGGAGGGACGCCCGCTCACGCAGGCGACGAGCGCGTAGCGGGCCGAGAGCCGCTCGAGCTCGGCGCGGGTCGCGGGCGGCACGCGCACGCCGGCCGGGTCGGGCACGATCGGCGCGAGCGTGCCGTCGAGGTCGAAGAGGAGCGCGGCGGCGGCGGGCTCGGCGGCGAGGGCGGCCAGCGGCTCCACGTCCCGATCATTGCCTAGACTGGCTGGGTGAGCGGGTTGGAGGAGATCTGGATCCCGCTCGTCGACGAGCCGATCGGGTCGATCGTCGAGCAGCTCGAGGCCGAGGACCCCGAGATCGCGAGGCTCGTCGGGTCGCCGCGCAAGCTGCTCGCGTTCCGGACGTTCGCCTACCTCCGCGTCGGCATCCTCCTCGGCCGCCTGCTCGTCGAGCACGACGTGCCCGCCTACGACGGCACCGAGACGTGGGTCGAGGCGCTGCTGCGCGAGCCGCGGCACCGCGAGGCGGTCGCGGCCGAGATCCGCGCGGTCGCCGAGGAGGTCGGGCGCGCCGAGGAGCCGGACACGGCCCCCGTCGGCCCGGACGAGGGCGAGCGCGAGCGCTTCCGCGAGTTCGCCCGCCGGCAGCTCGGCTGAACGGTGCGCGCGCTCGCCGCCGCCGCCCTGCTCGCCGCCGCGCTGCTCGCCGCCGCGGCCGCCGCGGCGCCGGTCCCGCCGGACCGCGCCCACCCGAAGCCGCCGGCGCGCCTCTTCGACGCGCTGCCGGGCGACCGTCCTCAGCTCCTGCCGCCGCGCACAGAGCCGCTCGTGGGCGTGCCCCAGGTCGTGACGCCGCCCCTCGAGGCCGGCCCCTACGTCTTCCCCGTCTACGGGCTGACGTCGGTGGTGGCCTCGTTCGGCGACGGGCGCGCCGGCAGCGGCTTCCACCACGGCGTCGACATCCTCGGCGAGCTCGGCCAGCCGCTCGTCGCGGCCGCCGACGGGACGGTCTTCTCGGTGGGCTGGGCGCGCGGCGCCGGCAACCGGATGTGGCTGCGCGACCACCAGGGCAACGTGTTCGAGTACGCGCACCTCGCCGCGTTCTCGACGAGCGTCCGCGACGGCGCGCGCGTGAGGGCGGGCGAGGTGGTCGGCTTCATGGGCGACACGGGCGCGTCGGAGGGCGAGCGGACGCGGCTCCACTTCGAGGTGCACCCGGTGTCGCTCCTCTACCTCGGCGCCGACGGCGCCGTCGACCCGGCCGCCTACCTGAGCGGGTGGCGGAGGCTGCAGAACCTGCCGTTCCCGGTCGCGGCCGGCTGGGCGCCGAGCCCGCCGGGGGTCGCGTCGGCGCCCCAGCCGGGCGCCGTGCTGATCGGCGTCGCCGACATCGCGTCGGGGGGTCTCCGCGTCGCGCGCGGATAGGCGCGTCAGCGCCCGCTGCCGTTCGAGCTGCTCGCGCTCCGGTCCTCGTCGCCCGACGAGAGCATGTCCTTGATGAAGCGGCGGGTCTCCGGCCCCGTGATCGGGTTGAAGAGGAGGCCGAGCGCGATCCCGGCGACGAGCAGCGTCTTCGTTCGCGCCGAGTGCTCCTTCCGGCCCTGGAGCCGGTCGCTCGCGTTGCGGAGGTCCTCGATCGCCGCGCGCAGCCGGTCGCGGATGTCGTCGTCGGTCGCGACGCGGCTCGCGATCGTGACGGCGCTCTTCTCCCCCATCAGGTCCTTGTAGATCTCGCGGGCGGTCCCGAACGCTCGCATGACGTCGTCGCGCAGCTTCTCGTCTGCCATCGCCCTCTCGACGTACGGTTTGAGGTTCTCGGCAGCGTCCTGGACCTTGGTCTTCGCCTTCATCTCATGCCGATCCTTTCCGAGGGTCCTGCGGGCCAAACCGTTGCTCGTTCTGGCCTGCATCCTTGCAGGCTGCGGCGGGTCGGGGAGCGCGAACTGGCAGCGGGTCGAGGGGGACGGCTTCCGCTTCGAGGCTCCGGCCGGGTGGGCGGTGAGCGGGACGTCCGCCGCCGGCGAGGGCCCCGACCGGGTCGAGGTGAGCGTGTTCCGGCTCGTCCGGCCGTACGACCCGTCCCGGCGGGCGGCGGCGGCGCGCGAGCTCGACGGCGTCGCGGCCCGGCTGGCGCGGCAGCTCCACGGCCGCGTGAGCGCCCGGAGCTCGGTCCGCGTCGCCGGGCTCGACGGCCGCGCCTACACGGTCGACTACGAGCGCCGGGTGGAGGAGATCACGTTCCTCCTCGACGGCCGGCGCGAGTACCAGCTCCTCTGCCGCCGCGCCGAGGGCGGCGACGACGGCGCCTGCCGCCGCCTCGTCGCGAGCTTCGAGCTGGGCTGACGCGACCCCGCGCGCGCCCGGGTCCGCCTAGCCGTTGCGGGCGCGGGCGGCCTGGCGCTCGACGGCGCGCGGCGCGCTCCGGCGGCGAGCCGGGCGGCTGCCGTCGAAGGCGGCGGCGAAGACGTCCTCGATCGTGTCCGCGGGGACGAACTCGAGCGCCTCGCGGGTCTCGGGCGGAAGCTCGGCGAGCTCGGCCTCGTTCTCGCGCGGCAGGATCACGCGCTTGAGCCCTGCGCGCTGCGCGGCGAGCGACTTCTCGCGGATCCCGCCGATCGGGAGCACCTGCCCGGTGAGCGTGATCTCGCCGGTCATGCCGACGTCCTCGGCGACCGGCTCGCCGCGGACGAGCGAGGCGAGCGCCGTCGCCATCGTCACGCCGGCGGAGGGCCCGTCCTTCGGCACCGCGCCGGCCGGCACGTGGATGTGGACGTCGTGCTTGCCGAACCATTCGTCGTCGGCGCCGAGCTCGCCGGCGTGCGAGCGCACCCAGGAGAGCGCGGCGCGCGCCGACTCCTGCATCACCTCGCCGAGCTGCCCGGTGACGGTGAGGTTGCCGCTGCCCGGGTAGGCCGCGGCCTCGATGAAGAGGACGTCGCCGCCCGCCGCCGTGTAGGCGAGGCCCGTGGCGACGCCGGGGTCGGACGTCCGCTTGCGCACCTCGCCCGAGAAGCGCCGCGGCCCGAGCCACTCGCGCAGCCGCCTCTCGTCGACGCGCAGCTTCTGCGCCTTGCCCTTCGCGACCTGCGCGGCCGCCTTCCGGCAGACGTCGGCGAGCCTCCGCTCGAGGTTCCGCACGCCCGCCTCGCGCGTGTACTCGCGGACGATCGTGCGCAGCACGCGGTCGGGGAGGGTCAGCTGCGAGCGCTTCAGCCCCGCTGCCTCGAGCTGCTTCGGGAGCAGGTAGCGCTTGGCGATCCCGAGCTTCTCCGCCTCGGTGTAGCCGGAGAGCTGGATCGTGTCCATCCGGTCGAGCAGCGGCCCCGGGATCGAGTCGACCGTGTTCGCGGTGCAGATGAACAGCACCTTCGAGAGGTCGAACGGCAGGTCGAGGTAGTGGTCGCGGAACGTCCTGTTCTGCTCGGGGTCGAGCACCTCGAGCATCGCGCTCGCCGGGTCGCCCCGCCAGTCGGCGCCCATCTTGTCGATCTCGTCGATCAGGAGCACCGGGTTGAGCGACTCGGCGTCGCGGAGCGAGCGGATGATCGTGCCCGGCATCGCGCCGATGTACGTCCGCCGGTGGCCGCGGATCTCGGCCTCGTCGCGGACGCCGCCGACGGACATGCGCACGAACTTCCGGCCGAGCGCGCGCGCGATCGACTGGCCGAGCGACGTCTTGCCGACGCCGGGCGGCCCGACGAAGCAGAGGATCTGCCCCGAGACCTGGTTGCGGAGCTTCGCGACGGCGAGGTACTCGACGATCCGCTCCTTCACCTTGTCGAGGTCGAAGTGGTCGGCGTCGAGGACGGAGCGTGCGTTGTCGAGGTCGAGGTTGTCCTCGGTGAACGTCCCCCACGGGAGCGTGAGGATCCACTCGAGGTAGCTGCGGATGACGCCGTACTCGGCCGCCGCCGACGGCAGGCGCTCGAGCCGTGCCAGCTCGCGCTCGGCGGCCTTCCTCGCCTCCTCCGGCAGCTCGAGCGACTCGAGCCGCTCGCGCAGCTCCCTCGCCTCCGCCTGCTCGGGGTCGCCCTCGCCGAGCTCCTGCTGGATCGCCTTCAGCTGCTGGCGCAGGAAGTACTCGCGCTGGCCCTTCTCCATCTCCGACTGCACCTGCGACTGGATCTTCG
>Ga0070741_10005386_pt1 | contig 28511 bp, 18 predicted proteins | sample Coa_R1_4_FD_66440 | JGI IMG/M metagenome (GOLD analysis project Ga0070741, IMG submission 66440) | Surface soil microbial communities from Centralia Pennsylvania, which are recovering from an underground coalmine fire - Coalmine... | ecosystem: Environmental > Terrestrial > Soil > Unclassified ... | reverse complement strand
ACTTGATCCAGGAAGCTTTGAGCCCGAATCCACCTCAAAACTTCCAGTCCGCTTACTCCAGGCATGCGCAGATCCAGGAGAATCAAGCCGGGCATAATCCCGTTGAAAACGCCGTCAGTGAGTTGCCGCAGATGATTTAGCGCGCTCTGGCCGTCGTGGACTGCTTCGACAGGGTTGCCGACGTCAACTTCGTGAAACGCGAGCTGAAGCAGACAACAATAGTCCACATCGTCATCAATGATTAAAATGCTCTGATCTTCGCGCACGTAATGACCCGCGTTTGCCGTTTTTACCCTCCTGCCTCCCTGTAAGGAAGATCACCCGCCTCAGACTTAAGGCACCTGAGGTATGTACCCCATAGCTGCATGGGCATTTGGCCCCTAATTTCCTGGTCCTTGTGGCGACATCCGAACAGGCTTTATTTCTCGTCGTCGAGGATGACGAGGACCACGTCTTGCTGATCCGGCGTGCCTTTTCCAAAAGCAACGTCGTGAACCCGGTCCAGGTTGTGCGCAGCGGCGAGGAAGCTATTGCCTACCTTCGGGGCACCGGCCGGTACGCCAACCGCCCGGAGTTCCCACTACCTTCACTGATGCTGCTGGATCTGAAGCTCATCGGACTGGACGGCTTTGAAGTGCTCAAGTGGGTTCGCGCACAGCCGGAACTAAGTTCGTTGCGGATTGTGGTTCTCACCTCCTCCAGCGACATCCGGGATGTCAACCTTGCTTATCAGCTCGGCGCAAACTCCTTCCTGGTAAAGCCCGTCGATTTCGACGACTTTTTGCGAGTCGCACAGGCGCTTCAAGGGTATTGGCTCTGGACAGACAAAGCGCCGGAAGTCGAGCGGCCGCCGCGGCAAAAGCCACCTAAAACGCGGTCAGGCGAGGAGTCTTAGGGCACCCGGAGCTAGGGTTTCGACCCGCACGTCGCAAGTCGTCAAGCCACAGTAGTAGAACGCATTCCGAAGACTCAATGGGTTTTACACCCCATATCGGGTCTCACCCCATATAGTCGATGATAGGTGCATCTTAACGTGTCGCTGCCCCGAGCTAAACATATCGCCCCCGCTTGGAATTACGCACAAGGATTGCACACTTTTTCCCCTCAAGAAACTCGAGCATTATGATGAAAAAAGAAGCCATCTCCGCCCTATCTGCTGAGCCAGGGTTGCAGAAGACTCAACGCTCCGATCCGGCGGCCGGCGCCTCGCCCGGCGGCCGCGGCAAAATAAGAACTTCCCGCGTGAAGCCTGAGCCGGATGGCGGCAATGGCAAGGGGACCAACGGCTCGAAGACGAGCGAGCCAGGCTCAGGACAATCGATCGACACAAATCGCATCCTCTCCGCCCTGATTGAACTGAAGAAAGGGGACTTTGGCGCGCGGCTTCCCGTAGGCTGGACCGGCATCGCGGGAAAAGTGGCTGACACCTTCAACGACCTGGCCGAAATGATGGCGCTTTCCACCGCCGAACTCAGCCGCATCAGCCGCGTCGTCGGCCAGGAGGGACGAATTCAGGAGCGCCTTTCGGTCGGCCACGTTACGGGTGCCTGGTCGGAGCGCGTCAACTCCGTCAATACCTTGATCGATTGTTTGGCGCACCCGGTTAGCGAAACTGCGCGCGTCATTGGCGCCGTCGCCAAAGGCGATTTGTCCCAAAGCATGGCGCTGGAAATTGACGGCCGCAAACTCGAAGGCGAATTCCTCCGAACCGCTAAAACGGTCAATACGATGGTGAACCAGTTGGGCGCCTTCGCTTCGGAAGTCAACCGGGTGGCGCGCGAAGTCGGCACGGAAGGAAAACTGGGCGGGCAGGCCAAAGTAAAGGGTGTAGCCGGCACTTGGAAAGATTTGACCGATAACGTCAATTTGATGGCCTCAAACCTGACGTCGCAGGTGCGTAACATCGCCACGGTGACCACTGCCGTGGCCAATGGCGACCTCACCAAGAAAATTACCGTGGACGTCCGCGGCGAGTTCCTCGAACTCAAGGACACCATTAACACGATGGTGGACCAGCTGCGTTCGTTCGCTTCGGAAGTGACCCGTGTGGCGCGCGAAGTCGGCACGGAAGGCAAACTCGGTGGGCAGGCCAAAGTCGAAGGCGTATCCGGCACTTGGAAAGACCTGACCGACAATGTGAATTTCATGGCCGGCAATCTTACTTCGCAAGTGCGTAACATCGCCGCCGTAACGACTGCTGTGGCCAATGGCGACTTGTCTAAGAAGATCACCGTCGACGTCAAAGGCGAAATCCTGGAACTCAAGAACACCATCAACACGATGGTCGACCAGCTCTCGTCCTTCGCGGCGGAAGTTACCCGAGTCGCGCGCGAGGTCGGCACCGAAGGCAAGCTGGGCGGGCAAGCGGAGGTCAAAGGCGTGGCCGGCACCTGGAAGGATCTGACGGACTCGGTCAACTCGATGGCCGGCAACCTCACCGCCCAGGTCCGCAATATCGCCGAAGTCACCACTGCCGTCGCCAACGGCGACCTGTCGAAGAAGATCACCGTCGACGTCAAAGGCGAAATTCTGCAGCTCAAGGACACTATCAATACGATGGTGGATCAACTGCGCTCGTTTGCCTCGGAGGTGACCCGCGTGGCTCGCGAAGTCGGTACCGAAGGCAAACTGGGCGGACAGGCGGACGTCAAAGGCGTGGCCGGCACCTGGAAGGATCTCACGGACAATGTCAATTTCATGGCCAGCAACCTGACGGTGCAGCTGCGCGACGTTTCTAAAGTCGCCACCGCCATCGCCAATGGCGACCTGACCCAGAAAATCACCGTCGATGTGCGCGGCGAGATTCTCCAGATCAAGAACGTGATCAACACGATGGTGGACCAGCTTTCGTCCTTTGCGGCGGAGGTGACCCGCGTGGCGCGCGAAGTCGGCACCGAAGGCAAACTGGGCGGGCAGGCCGAAGTCAAAGGCGTGGCCGGCACCTGGAAAGACCTGACCGATAATGTCAATTTCATGGCGGGTAATCTCACTTCCCAGGTGCGTAATATTGCCGAAGTCACCACCGCGGTGGCGAATGGCAACTTGTCCAAGAAAATCACGGTCAATGTTCGTGGTGAGATCCTCGAGCTTAAAAACACGATCAACACCATGGTGGATCAGCTCTCGTCCTTCGCCGCGGAGGTGACGCGTGTCGCGCGCGAGGTCGGCACCGAAGGCAAACTGGGCGGACAGGCTGAAGTCAAAGGCGTGGCCGGAACTTGGAAGGATCTGACGGACTCGGTCAACTCGATGGCCGGTAACCTCACGGCCCAAGTCCGCAATATCGCCGAGGTCACTACTGCGGTCGCCAATGGCGACCTGTCCAAGAAGATCACCGTCGACGTTAAAGGGGAAATCCTCGAACTCAAAAACACCATTAACACGATGGTGGATCAACTGCGTTCGTTCGCCTCGGAAGTGACCCGCGTCGCCCGCGAAGTCGGCACCGAAGGTAAACTGGGCGGCCAGGCCGAAGTCAAAGGCGTGGCCGGCACCTGGAAGGATCTGACGGACTCGGTCAATTCCATGGCCGGCAATCTCACCGCGCAGGTCCGCAACATCGCCGACGTAACGACGGCCGTCGCCAACGGCGACCTGTCGAAGAAAATCACGGTCGACGTCAAAGGCGAGATTCTCCAACTCAAGGACACGATCAATACGATGGTGGACCAACTGCGCTCCTTTGCCGCCGAGGTGACGCGCGTGGCCCGCGAGGTGGGCACCGAAGGCAAGCTCGGTGGCCAGGCACAGGTGCGTGGTGTGGCCGGGACGTGGAAGGATCTGACCGACTCGGTTAATTCCATGGCTTCCAACCTCACCGCCCAGGTTCGGAACATCGCTGAAGTAACGACCGCCGTAGCCAATGGAGACTTGTCGAAGAAAATCACGGTCGATGTGCGCGGCGAAATCCTGCAACTCAAGGACACCATTAATACCATGGTGGACCAGCTCTCCTCCTTCGCCGCAGAGGTAACACGCGTGGCCCGCGAAGTCGGCACCGAAGGAAAACTGGGTGGACAAGCCGAGGTCAAAGGGGTCGCCGGCACGTGGAAAGATCTTACCGATTCCGTCAATTCCATGGCCTCGAACCTGACCGGCCAGGTGCGCAATATCGCCGCGGTGACCACTGCCGTGGCCAACGGCGACCTCTCCAAGAAGATCACCGTTGATGTCAAAGGCGAAATTCTTGAATTGAAAAATACCGTCAACACGATGGTGGATCAGCTCTCCTCTTTTGCCGCCGAAGTGACGCGCGTGGCGCGCGAAGTCGGCACCGAGGGCAAGCTGGGCGGCCAGGCTGAAGTCAAAGGCGTCGCCGGCACGTGGAAAGATTTGACCGATTCGGTCAACTCGATGGCCTCGAACCTGACCGGGCAAGTGCGCAACATTGCGGCCGTGACCACGGCGGTGGCCAACGGCGACCTGTCGAAGAAAATCACCGTCGATGTCAAAGGTGAGATCCTCGAATTGAAGGACACCATTAACACCATGGTGGACCAACTGCGCTCGTTCGCCTCGGAAGTGACGCGCGTCGCCCGCGAAGTCGGGAGCGAAGGCAAGCTCGGCGGGCAGGCGGACGTACGCGGTTTAGCGGGGGTGTGGAAGGACCTGACCGACAACGTTAATTTCATGGCGTCCAACCTGACGACCCAGGTGCGTAACATTGCCGCCGTAACTACGGCGGTGGCGAATGGCGATCTGACCAAGAAAATCACCGTCGATGTTAAGGGCGAAATCCTCGAACTGAAGAACACGGTCAACATCATGGTCGACCAGCTCTCGTCGTTTGCTGATGAAGTGACCCGCGTGGCGCGCGAGGTGGGCACCGAAGGCAAACTCGGGGGCCAGGCCCAAGTCCGAGGTGTGTCCGGAACCTGGAAGGACCTGACCGACAATGTGAATTTCATGGCGTCCAACCTGACCAACCAGGTGCGCGGCATCGCCAAAGTCGTGACCGCGGTCGCCAATGGCGATTTGAAACGCAAACTGCTGGTCGAAGCCAAGGGAGAAATCGCCGAGCTCGCCGATACGATTAATAGTATGATTGAAACGCTGGCGACGTTTGCCGATCAGGTCACGACGGTTGCCCGCGAAGTGGGTGTCGAAGGCAAATTGGGCGGCCAGGCCAGCGTTCCCGGCGCGGCCGGCACCTGGAAGGACCTCACCGATAATGTGAATCAGCTCGCCGCCAACCTCACGACGCAGGTGCGCGCGATTGCCGACGTCGCTACCGCGGTCACAAAAGGTGACCTAACCCGCTCGATCCAGGTCGACGCGAGCGGCGAGGTGGCTGCCCTCAAGGACAACATCAATGAGATGATTCGTAACCTGAAGGACACCACCATCAAGAACAACGACCAGGACTGGCTCAAGACCAACCTGGCCAAGTTCACCCGGATGCTGCAGGGCCAAAAAGACATGCTTACCGTCGGCAAGCTTATCCTTTCGGAGCTCGCTCCGGTGGTGTCGGCGCAACATGGTGTGTTTTATGTCATGGAAATGCCCAAAGAAGAGCAGGCAGAGGACCATGATCATTCCAATGAACCTTTCCTGAAATTACTGGCCAGTTATGCCTTCCGCTCGCGCAAGAACGTTGGCAACAAGTTCTCGCTCGGGGAGGGGCTGGTCGGCCAGGCGGCGCTGGAGAAGGAGCGTATCCTGATCACCAACGCCCCCGACGATTACGTGCAAATCATCTCGGGATTGGGGCAGGCTAAACCCACCAACATCATCGTCCTGCCGGTCTTGTTCGAAGGCCAGGTCAAAGCGGTCATGGAGCTTTCATCCTTCGAACAATTCAGTCCGATTCACCAGGCGTTTCTCGATCAGCTCGTCGAGTCGATCGGCATCGTGCTCAACACGATTGAGGCCAATACCCGGACTGAAAACCTCCTTAAACAGTCCCAGTCGCTGGCCAAAGAACTGCAGAGCCGCCAGGAGGAATTGCAGCAAACCAACCTCGAGTTGCAGGACAAAGCCAAACTGCTGGCCGAACAAAACGCCGAGGTCGAACGCAAGAATTCCGAAGTCGAGCAAGCCCGCCAGGCCCTGGAAGAGAAAGCCGAGCAATTGGCGCTCACCTCGAAGTACAAGTCAGAGTTCCTTGCCAACATGTCCCATGAGTTGCGCACTCCGCTCAACAGCTTGCTGATCCTGGCCGATCAGCTGGCCCTCAATCCTGAGGGCAACCTCCTGCCTAAACAAATCGAATTCGCCAGGACCATCCACGCCTCCGGCAACGACCTGCTCAGCCTGATCAACGACATTCTTGACCTCTCGAAGATCGAATCCGGGACGGTCACAGTCGATATTGCCGCGTTGCGTTTCCATGACCTGCACGATTATGTGGAGCGGACTTTCCGCCACGTGGCCGAGGCCAAGGGCCTGGACTTCAAGATCGACATGGATCCGGAGATGCCGGGAAATATGTTCACCGATTCGCAGCGATTAGAGCAGGTGATTCGAAATCTGTTGTCCAACGCCTTTAAGTTCACCGAGCGCGGCCAGGTGGTGCTGAGCATGGCCCAGGTAACCGAAGGCTGGAACCCGGAAAACGAGATCCTCAACCACGCCCGTTCAGTCATTGCCTTCTCCGTCAGCGACACCGGCATCGGGATCCCGCCGGAAAAGCAGCAAATTATCTTTGAAGCTTTCCAGCAAGCCGACGGCAGCACGAGCCGGAAGTATGGCGGCACAGGCCTGGGCCTGGCCATCTCGCGTGAGATCGCGCGGCTGCTCGGCGGTGAAATCCGCCTGGCCAGCGCGCTGGGACAGGGCAGCACCTTCACCCTGTTCCTGCCGCAGACCCATGTGCCGATGCGCACAGTGCGCAAGGAGACCACCATGCACCGGCCCATCTCGGTGCCACTGGATCGGCAATCACTCGGTGAACCAACGTCACCAGAATCCGCCGAACCCGTTGAACTCGTGCTCGAGGACGACCGGGGTAATATCGGGCCTGAGGACAAACTGCTTCTGATTATCGAAGATGACCCCAATTACGCTCGGGTGTTGCTCGAAATGGCGCATGAAAAAGGTTTCAAAGGCATCGTCGCCCAGCGAGGCGCCGCGGCGCTGACCATGGTGCGGGATCTCAAGCCGGCCGCCGTCACCCTGGATCTGCATCTGCCCGACCTGGACGGTTGGCGGGTGCTTGATCGCCTGAAAGTGGATTTAGCCACACGCCATATTCCGGTCCATATCATCAGTGTCGAACAAGATCCTGCGCCCTCGCTCAGCCAGGGGGCCCTGGGCTTCGTTACGAAGTCCGAGACGCGTGAGTCTTTGCAGCAGGCCTTCGAGCAGTTGAAGGATTTCATCGATCGGCCGGTTAAAAACCTGCTGGTGGTCGAGGATGACGAAATTCAAACCATGAGCATCCGCGAACTGATTGGCAATGGAGACGTCAAGACGACGGTGGTCACGTCCGGCAAGGACGCGCTGGCCGCGATCGCGGGACAGCATTTTGACTGCATGGTGCTGGATCTGGGCCTGCCGGACATGACCGGCACGGAGTTATTGGAACAGATTAAGAACTCCGCCGGGTCGCGTTCGCTGCCCGTCATCATCTATACCGCCCGCGAGCTGCTTGAGGAAGAATCGCACAAGCTTGAAAACCTGGCGGAATTGATTCTCATTAAAGACGCCCGTTCGCCCGAACGGCTGCTGGACGAAACGGCGCTGGTGCTGCACCGCAACGTTTCGCGGCTGCCTGAGCGGCAGCGCAAAATGCTCGAGAACCTTCATCAGGGAGTTCTGGAGGGCAGGAAGGTGTTGCTAGTCGACGACGATATCCGAAATATCTTCGCCATGACCAGTGTGCTGGAGCGCTTCAAGATGCGCGTCATCTCCGCCGAGAACGGCAAGGACGCCATCCAGTTGTTGATGGATCAAGCCGATATCGATATCGTGCTGATGGACATCATGCTTCCCACTATGGACGGCTACACGACCATCCGGGCTATTCGCGAGATTGGCGATTTCCGCGATTTACCCATCATCGCCGTGACTGCCAAAGCGATGAAAGGCGACCGCGAAAAGTGCATCGCCGCCGGTGCCTCAGACTACCTGTGCAAACCGGTCGAGCCCGAACAGTTGCGCTCGACATTGCGCCTGTGGCTGCACCGTTGACCCCGTTTATTATGGACTCAAAGCCCATTCTGGCCGAGGAGGCGCGGCCCGCTCGAGCCGGCTCCGGTTCGCTGAATGGGTCAAGCCACGGCGCGCCCGATCTCAAGACGAGCATTCTGCTCGTCGATGATCGGGCGGATAAACTGCTGGCGCTGGAGGCCGTCCTGAATACGTTGGGACAAAATCTGGTCCAGGCCCGCTCGGGCAAGGAAGCGCTTCGCCATTTGCTCAAGCAGGACTTCGCCGTCATCCTGCTGGATGTCTCCATGCCCTCGATGGACGGCTTCGAAACCGCCTCGCTCATTCGGCAAAGGCCGCGCTCGGAGCATACGCCCATCATTTTTATCACCTCGATTGGGAATTCCGAGAATCACATTTCGCGCGGCTACTCGTTGGGAGCCGTGGACTATCTCCTTACGCCGATCGTCCCGGAAGTGCTCCGAGCCAAGGTGTCGGTGTTTGTCGAGCTTCACCGGCAGACCGAGCTCGGCAAAATCCAGGCCGAACAATTGCGCCGGCTTGAAGAGTCCCGGTATCAACGCGAGTTGGCGGAGGTCGCGGACCGGCTGGAAGTCGAAACCCGGCGCAACCGTTTTTTCACGCTCGCTCTGGATATGCTGGGCATCGCGGATTTTAACGGGCGGCTGCTCCAATTAAATCGCTCCTGGGAAATCGTGCTGGGGTACTCGGAAGCAGAGTTGAAAAAATTTTCGGGCATCGACCTGGTCCACCCGGAGGAGCGGGCGGAAATGGTGGAAAAAATGGAAGCTCTGCGGACTGGTTCGGCCGCCGCGCAATTCGAGGGCCGGTACCGCCATCGGGACGGTTCCTATCGCTGGCTGCTTTGGAGCGCCGTTCCATTCCCGGCGGAGAATCTGATCTACGTATTCGCGCGGGACATCACTCCCCGCAAAGAGGCCGAGGCCAAGGTCGCGCACTTGAACCATGAGTTGGAACAGCGCTTGAACGCCTTGACTGCGATCAACAGCGAACTCGAGGCTTTCAACTACTCGATTGCCCATGATCTGCGCACCCCGTTGCGTTCCATGAGCGGCTTCGCCAAAGCGCTCCTCGAAGATGAGAGCGCCAATCTCACCCCGCTGGGGCTCGAGTACGCTACGCGCATTGCTCGTTCGGCCAATTACATGGATAACCTGCTGCTGGACATGCTGGCTTATAGCCGGCTGGCTGGCGCGGAAATGGCTCCCGAAACCTTCACGCTCGAAGAGCCCATCTCCGAGTTGCTCAGCCTCGTTGAAAAGGAAATTCGCGACCGCAAGGTCAAAGTCGAGGTGTGTTCGCCGCTCGGCACAGTCTTTGCCCATCTTCCCACGTTCAAGCAGATCCTGACTAACCTGATCAGCAACGGCGTCAAATTTCTTTCACCCGACCGGCCTCCCGAACTGAAGATTTTTACGACGCGCCTGCCGGGCTTCATCCGGCTGTGGGTCCAGGATAACGGGATTGGCATCGCTCGCGAGCATCACGACAAAATCTTCGGGTTGTTCCAGCGTTTGCACGACAGCCAGGCTTATCCGGGCACCGGAATCGGCCTGGCGTTGGTGCGCAAAGGCGCCGAGCGCATGGGCGGGCGCGTCGGCGTTGAATCTGAACCCGGGCAAGGCAGCCGTTTTTGGGTTGATCTCCCGACCGGTCCTCTTTCAGGCGATGGAAACTAGAATTTTGCACGTTGAAGATAATGCCGATGACGTATTGCTGGTAGCCATGGCCTTCCGCAAAGCGGGCGTGGGGATCAAGCTGGACGTGGCGACCGACGGGGATAAGGCCGTTCACGCATTGTCCGGGTGCCCCCCCAATCCGCTGCCGGCCTGCGTCTTGTTGGACATCAAGCTGCCAAGCAAGTCGGGTTTGGAGGTGTTGAGCTGGATCCGACAAAACCCTTCAACCAAGCGTCTCCCGGTGATCATGCTCACCTCCTCGTTGTTGCCGACCGACGTCAATCAGGCGTATGACTTGGGCGCCAATTCGTATTTGATCAAGCCGCCGAATCTCGATGCTTTGATCGAATTAGTCAAAACTCTCGATCTTTATTGGCTGCGCACCAACACGCCACCCGGTCCCGCCGTTTGACGAGCGATTTGGCATTACCATTTGGTCGAACAGCACAGGCCGAATCGAGCGATTTTCTTCCTTCAGTATCCGTTTATCGGTGTGAATCCGGGGTCTCAAATGCAACTTACGCCAGGATTCCCTTCACGACTTGTCCGTGAACGTCGGTCAGCCGGAAATCCCGCCCCTGGAATCGGAAGGTGAGTTTCTCGTGGTTGAATCCGAGCAGGTGCAGAATCGTGGCTTGGAGGTCGTGAACATGGACTTTGTCTTTGGTAACCGCGAAGCCCAGTTCGTCGGTCTCGCCGTACGCAATGCCTGGTCGGGTGCCACCGCCGGCCAGGAATACTGAAAAACAATCGGGGTAGTGATCGCGACCAAGGGTCTTGGCGCTGGCCGTGCGGCCTTCGCGGAACGGAGTGCGGCCGAACTCACCGCCCCATACGACCAGTGTTTCGTCCAGGAGTCCGCGCTGGCGTAAATCCCGGATCAGCGCGGCTACGGGACGATCCATTCGCGCGCATTTTTGTGTGAGACCGCCTCGAATATCTTCGCGGTCATTGGTGCCATGGAAATCCCAACCCCAATCAAATAATTGGACGAACCGGACGCCCTTTTCGACCAACCGTCGCGCCAGCAGGCAATTGTTGGCGAAGCTTGGCTCACCCGGTTTGGCGCCATACGCTTCAAGCATGGACTGCGATTCGCGGGAGATGTCCATCACCTCGGGCACCGAAATCTGCATGCGGTAGGCCAGTTCGTACTGCGCGATGCGGGTTACGGTCTCGGGATTGCCCAATTCGGCGGCTTGTTCTTCGTTCAGGTCCCGCAAAGCGTCCAGTGTTTCTCTCCGCAACCGGCGATCCATCCCGGGAGGATCGGAGGCGTACAGGACGGGATCACCCTTCGAGCGGCATTGAACGCCTTGAAAAACGGAAGGCAAAAAGCCGCTGCCCCAGGCACTTGGCCCCGCGCTGGGCTGCGTGCCGCTCGAGATCAGCACAACAAAGCCGGGAAGGTTCTCATTTTCGGTTCCGAGCCCATAGGTGACCCACGAGCCCATCGACGGGCGCCCTTGCCTGGCCGACCCGGTAAAGAGCAGCAATTCGGCGGGTGTATGGTTGAACTGGTCGGTGTTCATCGAACGAATCAAACACAGTTCGTCAGCCACGTCCGCCAGGCGCGGAATAGCATCCGACATCCAGATCCCGCTCTCACCGTGTTTGGTGAATTGTCGCGGCGTACCCATCAGTTTTGGCACTCCCGTGGTAAAGGCAAAACGTTTGCCTTTGAGAAACTCGTCCGGACAAGGCTTGTCGTTCCATTCGACCAGCGCCGGTTTGTAGTCGAAGAGATCGAGGTGGGGCGGACCGCCGGACATATGCAGGTAGATCACTCGCTTGGCTTTTGGCGCATAATGCGGGCTGCGCGGTGCCAGCGGATTGAGCACGCGGCCGGCTGCCGTGGCCGATTCGGCCAGGCTGGCAAAAGCGATTGCTCCAAGGCAAAACCTGCCGGCGCTTTGCAGGAAACTGCGCCGCGTCACTTGCTGCAAGAATTCGAGTTTAGGATCCATAGGTGGTTTTTGTTGCCGGCAAATTCATGGGCGCATCAACATTTCATCAAGGTTGAGCAGCACGTTGCCGACGACCGTCCACGCAGCCAGGGCGATCACATCTTCGCCTTGAGGCGCAGGCCCCAGTGGTTCGGTGGCCATTCTTCTGGCCTGTTCGGGTTGCGCGCGGTACTGCGCCTCGGCTTCCGAATAGAGCCTCACCAGCCGCTCGAGCTCGCTCTGGCGCGGCCGACGCGTGAGGCACCATCGGAACCCATAGGTTGCTTTGTCAGCCGTCGAGCCGGAAGTGTGGGCCATTCGCCGGCCCAAAGCCTGGGCTGCCTCGACGTAAACAGGGTCGTTTAGCGTCACCAATGCTTGCAGCGGAGTGTTGCTGCGGGTCCGACGTAACGCGCAGACTTCGCGGTTGGGCGCATCGAACGTTGCCAGCGAAGCATAAGGATTGGTTCGTCGCCATTCCACGTACAGCGCGCGGCGATAACGGTCTTGTCCTTCGCTGGTTTTCCAATCCAGCGAGCCGCCAAACGCGGCGGTAAGTTCGAGTGATGGTTGGGGCGGTCGCACCGGGGGGCCGTACAGTTTGTGGCTCAACAAGCCGCTCGCGCAAAGAGCCTGGTCCCGCACTTGTTCGGCGGTGAGGCGAAACCGCGGACCCCGGGCCAGCAGCCGGTTTTCCGGATCGCGCTCGATCAGTTCGGGTGTGGTGCGTGAGGATTGACAGTAGGCTGACGACGTGACCATTAACTTCAGCAGGGCCTTAATATTCCAACCGCTGGCCATAAACTCACTTGCGAGCCAGTCCAACAGTTCCGGGTGAGTCGGTAATTCGCCCTGGGAGCCAAAATCTTCGCTCGTGCGAACGATTCCCAGCCCAAAGATTTGCTCCCAAAACCGATTCACGATCACGCGCGCGGTCAGTGGGTTTTCTTCATCCACCAACCAATGGGCCAGGGCCAGCCGGTCCGGAGCGGCGTCTTGCGGCAGCGGCCGGAAGACAGCCGGGACCGCGGGACTGACTTCGTCGCCCAAAGCGAGAAAATTACCTCTCAGCTGCACCCGGGTTCTCCGCCGCTTTTCCTGCGGAAGTTCGCGCATTACGGGGACAGTGTTGGGTGCAACCTCCGCAATTTCGCGTTGCAGTTGCGCGTAGTGCGACTGTTCAGCCCTTAGCTCGGGGGCGGCATGCCGCCGGTACCAATTGCCGAGTGTGGTTTGCTGAAAGTCGTTCCGCTCCGCGGCAGGCGCTGCGAGCAGGCGAAGAATTGATTCCGGCGGGTTGCTGTATTGCGCAGCGGCTTCCGCGTCCGTCAGAGGCCGATGGCTTGCTTCGAGAGCGAACTGCCATAGTAATTGCCACGGATATTCCTTTTCCCAATGATCCTGGCCGGACTGCAATTGAGGGGTTGCTGTCCTGAACTGCTGATCCAATTTCCAGCTCTGAGCTTCGGCCTGGCTGAGTTGTTGCTTTTGAGCGGGTGTGTAAAGACGTTTGACCGGGGTTTCATCCGATCGATCGGCATCTTCGGTATTGTTGAAAATGGCGAAGAGCTGGAAGTATTCCTCCTGTGAAAAGGGATCGTACTTGTGGTGGTGGCATTGCGCGCAGCCCATGGACGTCCCCATCCAAACGGACATGGTCGTGTTCACCCTGTCAACGACCGCGGCATTGCGAAACTCCTCATCATCCGTACCCCCTTCATTGTTGGTCATGGTATTTCGGTGGAACGCCGTGGCGGCTCGATCTTCGTCGGTTGGGTCGGGCAACAAGTCACCGGCAATTTGTTCGATCGTGAACCGATCGAATGGCTTATTGGCATTGAACGAGCGGATCACGTAATCCCGATAGGCCCAGATGTTTCGCGGCGGATCATCCGCATAGCCGGCCGAGTCGGCATAACGAGCCAGGTCCAGCCACATGCGCGCCCAATGTTCGCCGAACGCCTCACGTCCGAGCAGGGCATCAATCACTTTCTCGTAAGCCTGCGGGTCCTGGTCCTTGGCAAAGGCATCGGCCTCTTCAGGCGCAGGCGGCAGACCGGTCAAGTCCAGCGAGACGCGTCGAATTAGCGTTGCCCGATCTGCGGCAGGGGCCGGCTTCATTCCTTCGGTTTCAAGCCTGGCCAGGATGAAATGGTCGATCGGATTTCGCGGCCAATTCTGATCGCGCACGTGAGGGAGTTCCGGGCGCAGCGGCTTGACGTAAGCCCAATGGACTGCGTAATGGGCTCCCGTGCCGATCCAGTCTTTGAGCCCTTCGATTTGCGCCGTGCTCAGTTTCTTCCCGGTCGACACTGGCGGCATGCGCTTTTCAGGGTCGGTAGCCGTAATACGGGCCACCATTTCGCTTTTTTCCGGAACCCCGGGCACGATCGCCAGGCGGCCCGATTTGGCCGGGCGCAGCGCTTCGGCACGCACATCAAATCGCAGATTCGACTTGCGGGCGCCGTCGTCGGGGCCGTGGCATTTGTAACAATTCTCGCTGAGGATGGGTCGGATTACCCGGTTGAAATCCGGGCCGGACGGAGAACTATCGCTGGGGGTGCCGGGTTGAGCCGAGAGCGGTGCGCCAAGCAAAAGAATGCTCAGCAGGCGTGTCATGCCTCGCGCGCCACTAGCGCAAAGGATGCGAGGAAAACCGGTAAGCTTCTTCATGAGCGCGAACGACTTATAATCTTCTTCGCTCGCCCTTATAAAGCAAGTCCGGCCTCAAGGCACTTTCGAGCCACAGTCGGGCGTTCCGCCTGCGGGTTGAGGCGGTCGGCCCCCAGGATTCTACTTGCCCAAGGGAGGGAGAGCTTTGGGGGGCTGGGTCTGATCCTGGATCAGCACCATGCTATGGTTGCCGCGTGCCGCGATGGCAACGACGTTGGCTAATCCCGCCGGCGTGTTGCATTGACCGGCCATGTTAAACCCCCAGCAGACAACTCTCCCATCATGCTTAAGGGCCATGGTGTGAAAATCGCCGGTGGCAATCGCCACCACATTGCTGAGCCCGGTGGGCACGGGTGCTTGAGCCAGGCCGTACGTGCCCCAGGTGACTACGGTGCCATCGTGCAATAACGCGACGCTGTGGAATCCGCCCGCCGCGATCGCGGCCACATTGCTCAATCCGCGCGGGACGACGCACTCGCCCTGCCGGTTATCACCCCAGGCGACCACCGTGCCATCGGCACGAAGCGCCAGGCTGTGGTACATCCCTCCGGCCACTGCCACGACATTATTCAGTCCGGCGGGAACATTGCACTGCCCGCTCAGATTCAAACCCCAGGCCCAAACCTGCCCTTGACTGGTTAGGGCGAGGCTGTGAACCGCGCCGGCCGCTACCGCTACGACCGTGCCCATGCCTGACGGAACCGCGCATTGGCCGTAATCGCCTTGCTGGCCGGGTGCGGGACCCCAGCTCACCACGGTGCCCTGATGTGTCAGCGCCAGGTTGTGAATGTTACCAGCGGCAATCTGGGATGCGGGACTGTGCTCGAGCAACTCCGGCACACTGATTTGCCCAAACCGATTATCGCCCCAAGCCATAACACTCCCGTCACCGTTAAGAGCGATACTGTGAAAATCTCCGGAGGCGATTTGAAGAACGCTGCTGGTTGTGGCTGAGGTAAGCGTCACGTCGTAGGTGATATCTCCCCAACTGACAATCCGATTTGCTGCCAAGCCCGGCAGCGCTCCGAAAAGGAACATCAGACCAAATACCGCAAGCGCCCGGAACCTCTCCTCGTTAACAAGCATCAGACTTAACACGCCGCGTTTCAATGGCTTAAGTCTCGCGCAGGCGCGGATCCGAAACCATCGGGTCAGGTACAAAACGGAACCCCGGGTGTTTCCTGGGAAAGGTCCCGGTGAATCCCGGGGGGAACCACTAACTCGACGCTAAGTTACCACCTCGGTCAGCTCTTCAACTGTGCGGGAGCACAATCTGGCTCACTTCAGGCAGGGCCTTGATGCCTTCCTTTGCAAAAATCACTGTGATGACGATTCCACCTAGTTCGAGCACGCGTTCGGATATTGGAGCGAGGTCCTCGCCAAACTTGCGCATGGCGATGCCCGCTTCGCCGATAAAACCCCAAAATCGGTCGATGTCGCTGGTCTTTTTATGCAATTCGGCGTGCATCGCCTCGAGCCGACGCAGTAAACGGCGCTTGTGTTCTTCGCTGATCAGGCTGCTGCCGCGAATCAGGTCCCGCAGCTCTCGAACCAGCTCATGGACCCGTTTGAAGTCGCCGTCCGAAAACTCATACACCGAAACGCGCGAAAACAAGGCCACGTACTCCTCGGTTTTGGTTTCGAAATAACCCCGCGAGTACCGGCCGGAAAGTTCCCCCCGAACCTGATCTCGCAGCCGGGTAAAGTAGCCGGCGACCTGGGCGATGTTCTGATGCCGCTGCGGACCGATCTCGGGAAAAGCCTCCAGCTTCGTTTCCCGGGCGATGGCAAAGCCGCGTAAAATGCTTAGCGCTTCGACGTAATCGCCATGGTGCTCGGGCAATTGCCGGGCATGTCCGTCGAACCGCTCAAACTCGGTGCAGAGTGCGGCGAGTGCTTCCACATTATCTGAAGGGAGGCCCTGCAAAAGCTTGGCCGGAAAAAAGGCTGTCTTCATCGCTTAAAATTCTTCATTGCGGTGCTGTCCAAAGCTATCACAGCGCCCGGCCTGGGCCAAACCGGTTGGGAGCGTTGCCGGTTGAACAGGTGGTTTTGCGAAGGGTTAGGTGAGTTGGCCTTCCAGCATGGGCCGGGTTTCTTTGTGCGACGGCGAGAGCTGGGTCACGCTGTTGAGGAACGTCAGTTTGACGGTGTCGCCCTCGAAGCGGCAAGTCACCGTGTCGTGATGAGGCGTCTCGATGAAACGCCAGGTCATTTCGAAGGTCTGCTCGTCCTTCCAGGTGCCGCTGGCCGCCACCTTTGACTTGGTGGTGCCGCTGGACTTCGTCAGCTTTGGTGGCGTGCCTGGCATGCTCGTTTCACCCATCACCCATTTTTCAAGACCGCAGTTGAGCGGGTAAACACCCCCGGCGTCGCTTAGATTGAAGAGGCATTCGTGTTTCTTGAAAAGGAACGAGACGTTCTGCACGCCCGTCTCGTTGGTTTGGATTTTAAATCGCTTGCCAGATACGCGTGATGCGGTTGCGCAGGAGGGTTGTCCTCGGGGTGGAGCGAGGCTGAGGTTGCGGAGTTTTTCATGCAGTTCATCGGCCGCGCTCTTATTTTGCGGGATCGGCCGGGTCTCGATGGCGGGCCACAGGTGCTCCCAAACCAGGTTCATCTCACCCTGCATATTGGAGCTTTCGCTGGTAATGGCGATCACAACGTCCTGATCGGGCATCACGATCGTGTATTGGCCGAAGGCGCCGTCGCCGCGGAAGGCATTGTGACGGCAGCGCCAGAATTGATAACAGTAACCTTGGTGCCAGTCGCTTTCCCGTTTTAGTTTTTCCAGATCAGCGCCCGGCTGTTGGATTTTAAAGCTGGTCGCCTCTTCAACCCATGCGCTGGGCAGGATTTGGGCTTCGTGCCAGGCCCCCTTCTGCAGATACATTTGACCGAACTTGGCCAAGGCCTCCGTGGGCACGCTTAATCCCCAGCCACCAGTATTAATTCCGCGCGGACAGGTCTCCCAGGTCATGCCTTCAATGCCCAAGGGATGGAATAAGCGCGGCCTCAAAAAATCGGTCACCTTCTGTCCCGTCACTTTCTGCACGATGGCGGAAAGCATATAGGTCGCGCCGCTGTTGTACAGAAAAGCAGTGCCGGGTGGATTGGCGATGGGCAGCGAAAGGAACGCCTTCACCCAATCCTCTTCTTTGGTGATCGAGGGAGTTGAATCCTGGGCGTGACCGACTGACATAGTCAGCAGGTGTTTGATTTTTAGGGCTCGGAGATTCTCACTTACTTCACCCGGCAGCTTTTCCGGAAAAAAGGAAATCACCTGATCCTCCACCCTCAGTCTGTTTTCTGCTACTGCCAGACCGACTGAGCTCGAGGTGAAGCTTTTGCTCAACGAATAGAGCATGTGCTTGAGTTCGGCGCGGTAAGGTGACCACCAGCCTTCGGCGATGACCTGTCCATGGCGCAGCATCATGAAGCTATGAAACTCATGCTTACTCCCCTCAATGGCGCGCAGAAATTGCAATATTCCTTCCGAATGTACCCCCTGCGCTTCAGGCGCGCTCCGCGGCAACTTGCCCGATCCGCTCGCCGCGGCGAGAATCAGCCGGGGAAAAGACGAAACGACTACTACGCCTCCCATGCCTAAGCCGAGTTGCTTCAGAAAGACTCTGCGGTGAGTAATCATATGATCTGGACCGACAGGTTCCCGAGGGCCTCATTGGTTGTCAACTCCGCATGAATCGGTGGGTGCGATTAAAAGTGTCGGTCATGGCTGAAGCCGGAAAAAGCGGCAGCCCTCTGCCGCTTGTCTACCGATCAACACAGGAAGACCGACAGATTAATCACAGCCTGAATCGGTCGGGTTCCCAGAGGCTTTCATTTTTGCAAACGCTTCCAGAGCGACCTGGCGGGCAATTGTATGGCTGATCACAGGAGCAGGATAATCCTGGCCGAGACGCACACCGGCATCGGTGAGGATTTCTTGCGGAGCCTGCCAGGGTTTGTGCAGCCACGCCGTCGGGACTTTCGCGAGCTCCGGACACCAACGACGCACATAGCTGCCCTGTGGGTCGAATTTTTCCCCCTGGCTCAGAGGATTGAATATGCGGAAAAAAGGCGCCGCGTCGGCGCCGCAGCCGGCGGTCCATTGCCAGCCCAGTGTGTTCTGCGCAAGATCAGCGTCGACGAGTGTATCCCAAAACCATCGGGTTCCTTCAGTCCACGGCAATAGCAAGTCCTTTACCAGGAACGAGCCGGCGATCATCCGCACGCGATTATGCATCCAGCCGGTTGTCCAGAGCTCGCGCATGCCCGCATCGATGATGGGGTAACCGGTCCGGCCTCTTTGCCACGCTTCCAGGAACGCGGGATTGTCATACCAGGGAAAATTCTTGAACTCGGGCCGCAGCGGCTCGAGCGGGCTCTGCGGAAAGTGGGAGAGCAAATGATGTGAAAATTCGCGCCACCCAATTTCGGCCAGGAATGGCCCGGTGCGCCATCCTTCACCCAGCCCCTTTGTTGCGGCGTGTCGGCGCAGCGCATGCCAGAGCTGGCGCGGACCGATTTCCCCAAAGTGCAGGTGCGGCGAGAGCCGCGATGTGCCGGCCAGGTCGGGACGATTGCGGTTGCTTTGGTATTGAGTCAGCGCCTCGTGCACGAAATGTTTCAGGCGGACCTGTGCACCAGCCTCACCGGGATTCCAGGCTGACCGCAGTCCGCCGGCCCAGTTGATTTTCGGTTCCAATTCCAGCGCGGCGATGGGCAGTGCTCTGGGCCATTTCCTGGGCGACCGGATCGTGCGCGGAGCCGGTAAGGGCTCGGCGGGGTCAAGCTTGCCAAGGCAATGTTTCCAATAGGGGGTAAAGACCTTGAAAGGCCTGCCGCTTTGGTTCCGGATTTCCCAGGGTTCCTGCAGCAATGCGCTGTTGAAGCATTGAACCTCCAGACCCTGACTGCGCAACGCTCGTTCTATTGCCGCGTCCCTGGCAACAAGGGCTGGTTCGTAGCGCCGGTTCCAAAATACGGCGCTGGCCCCGCTTTTGCGCGCAACTTCCTGCAAAGCGGTGAGTGACGGGCCGACCGCTATGATTAACCTTGAGCCGGCCTTGCGCAGGTCGGAATCGAGCGCGCCGAGTGATTGGTGCAACCACCAGCGCGAGGCGCCGCCTGGCTGCCACGGCGCCTCTTCTTTTGGCGCATGAATAAACACCGGGATTACCGGCCCGCCCCGCTCGATGGCGGATTGCAGCGCGGGATTGTCCGCCAGACGCAAATCAAGCCGGAACCAAACGATTGCGGCTGGTTTTGCCTGCGAAGGTGAGCTCATAGCCGGTCGAGTTGCACGGCGTGCATTTTATGCCCAGGCATCACGGCTGAGGGTCCTAATCTGTTCCACTTCGCTAGCCTGTATTCCCAGCGAGAGCAGAAATTCATTGTGCGCCTCGGGAGCGCGGCGCTCGAATTCGCTGTGCCACCGGTGCATCGCCGACTCGTCCATGCCTGCCGCGCGCAGCATCTTGACCCAAAGCCTTTTGTCCACCGCAGGCGGGCGTTTGCCGGACGCTACTTGGCGCAGCATGCCCGCCAGCAGCCGTTGCTGGTTTTTGAGGCTGACGATGCTCGCGGCGGTTTCGTGTATCCGTTTTTCGAGAAGCCTGGCCCCAGGCTTCCCGCCGGAGGAAAGGACGGCGCGAATTTCTTTCAAGGTTAGTCCGGCTTCCCGGAAATGGCCGATTCGTTCAAGGCGGCCTTTATCCGCGTCGGTGTAGTAACGATATCCCGAGCCAGTTCTGCCCGCTGGTTTCAGCAAGCCTAACCGGTCGTAGTACAGGAGCGTGCTGCGGCACAAGCCACAGGCCTGGGCAATTTTTGAGATTGAATAGGTTGGCATCTACAAACCGAGGCGGTGGCGCAACTCGCCGCCACCGCGCCCGGGCGATTATCTGCTTTTTGACCGGATCCGATCAATTTCTTCCGGTTTGATTCCGAGCCATTCGAGGAAGCCCTGGTGCGCGTCTGGATGACGCGTTTCGAACAGCTTGTGCCAGCGTTCCATTTGCGCGTGGTTCAGCCCGATCTCCTCGAACATGGCGACCCATTCATTTACGGTTACTCGGTTTTTCATATGTCCATTTCATGTCTCGTTTATGTTTCTTACAGTTCGTCATGGCCATGACTTGGAGGAGCCTAAACTGTGAAGCAATAGACGGGTCAAGAGCCTCGGCCGAGTTTGTGCGCTAAGAGCGTGGTTTAGAGTTCGGTTTGGAGTCCCGCCTTTAGGCGGCTCGGCGGCCGAAACCCCCTAAAGGCGGGACTCCAAGCCGAGGCGCCCGCTGCCCGGCCGGTTTTTTAAAACACGCTTTAAGCTAATCCAGTGTGGAAAAAGGGTCTGCAACGGCCGTATTCTGGTCTTGGCGATGACGGAATTTATGATTTCGCCTCCACTTTGAGTAAGCAGCTGACCTCGACGTGGCGCAAATTTAATGAACAAAGAGCAATTACTGAAGCGGATTGTTGCCAACTTGACCGAGAGCCTGGCCAGGTTGCAAAAAGCCGCCCGAGCGTCTCATGCGGAAGCCACGCACGAGAGCAGCAAGGCCGAAAGCAAATATGATACTCGCGGATTGGAGGCCGCCTATCTCGCCGGCGGTCAGGCCCGCCAGGCAAAAGAACTTTTGGACTCCATCAGTCTTTACGAATCCCTTGCGGTGAAGGATCTTCAGCCGGATGACCCAGTCGAGTTGAGCGCGCTGGTGGAATTGGATTCGGACGGCACGCGCTTGCTCTATTTCATTGGGCCGAGCAACGGCGGTTTGGAGATCACGGTTGGCCGCAAGGAGGTCACGGTCATTACGCCGCAATCTCCCCTGGGACAGAATTTAATGGGCAAGAAGACCGGCCAGCAATGGACAACCAGGCTCGGCGGCTCGATTGTGAAATACCGTATTATTTCCGTCCAATAAATGCCGGCAAAAATAATTCAGCGTGAAAATTGACACAACCGCTCGGTCTGACGGTGATTCGCCCAAGCGGGACATAGTTCATTGGTAGGTCCACATGAGCGGATATGAATTCACACCGCCTCCTGAAAAAGCCCCGGCTACTCAACCGGCTTTCTCGGGCGGACCGCCACAGCCGCCACCCAGGCCGCCCAAACTTACCGCCCGGGACCTGTTGGACCCCGGCGAGCCAGGCAGGAGAATCTTTCTGGCAGATTACATCGAGGTCAAAGAGTTGGCCGGACTGCTCGGTTTGAAGCCTTTTAAGGTTGTCGCTGAGGTCCTGGAATTGGGGATCTTCAAACATGCCGATGAACTGATCGACTTTCCCACCGCCGCCACTATCGCTTTGAAGCACGGATTTGCCGTAGAGAAGGTGCTTTAGAGCAACCCCTGGCCAAACAAGTTGTCCTGGAGCCGGGCGCTCATTCGTTATATTGAAGACAAACAACCAGAACATGATTATGGCAATCAACACTAACACGGTTCGACTGCATCGAGTGCTCCGGGCTAAACCGGAGAAAGTCTATCGGGCATTCCTCGACGGCGAGGCAATGGCCAAGTGGCTTCCCCCAAATGGATTCACCGGGAAGGTGCATCAACTCGAAGCCAAAGTGGGAGGCGCTTACAAAATGTCCTTCACGAACTTCTCCACTGGCAGCAGCCACTCCTTTGGCGGAACCTATCTTGAATTAATTCCTCACGAGCGGATTCGTTACACGAACAAATTCGATGGCATGAACCTGCCGGGCGAAATGCAAACAGTAATCGCTTTGAAACCGGTATTCTGCGGAACGGATCTGAACATCACTCAGGAGGGGATTCCGACCGCCATTCCAGCGGAAGCGTGTTATCTCGGCTGGCAGGAATCACTGACACTCCTCGCAAAACTGGTCGAGGCGGAAATTCCGGATCAACCCTGAGTCATCTTTTCGAACCGAGCGGCAAGCTGGCGACTCCTTCGTTGGTGATCTTCACCGGCTTGATCAAGCCTTGTGCGTCGAAAGTCATTTCGTCGATGCAGGTGACACGGTGATTGGGGTCGGTTTCACCCAATGGCCGCCGATGATAGACAATGTACCAATGGTCGCTATTGGGGACGTGGATGACGGAGTGATGCCCGGCGCCGGTAGCGATGGCGGGGTCCTGCTGCAGAATTTTACCGATGCGCTTGAACGGGCCGGCGGCCGAGTCGCCAATGGCGTAAGCGACCGAGTAGTTAGGCCCAGTCCAGCCGCCCTCCGACCACATCAGGTAATACTTGGCGTCTTTGCGGAACATGCACGGGCCTTCGACATAATGTTCCGGAGTGATTTCTCTAAAAGTGTTGCCGTCCGGGAAGGGGAGCAGACCGGTGAAGTCAGGCTTTAGCCGCACGATGTTGCAATGGCGCCAACCACCGTAGATCAAGTAGTCCTGCCCATCCTGGTCGCGGAAGGCAAACTGATCGATTGGTTGCGCCCCATTTCGGATTTCGTTAATCAGCGGTTTGCCCAGCAGATCGTGGAAGGGGCCTTCGGGATGATCGGCGACGGCGACGCCGATGCCGCCAATCTCCTTTTTCTCATCATGAATGTCGTTGGCGCCAAAGAAGAAATAGTACTTTCCGTTTCGTTCGGCGATCGCCGGGGCCCACATCGCGCGGCGAGCCCAGGTCACCTCATTGGTGCTAAGAATGTGGTTGTGCTTGGTCCAATGAACCAGGTCCGGTGAGGAGAACGCATCAAAAAAGACCTGCTGATTGTAAGGCGCAGAATAGGTCGGATAAACCCAATACTGATTATCAAAGATGGCCGCTTCGGGATCAGCGTACCATCCGGGGAAGATGGGATTCCCGCAATGAGGTGCCGATTGGGGAGACGCATGGGTGAGGCTGGCGCAAATGGCGAGGGCGCTCAAACCCAAGGTGGAAATAACCGCATGTCGAGTTTTGCCGAATTTCATAGTCGAGCTTGCACAAGGAGTATCTGGTTCTTAGCCGAGTCGCAATAGCCCTCCCAGTCGAAAGCCGCGTGTTGCCCAGGGGCTGTGGAGCGCAACGCCGAAACCGGTTTAAGATTTGAAAAGACATTCCATTTTGTTGAGGCCCATTCCACCGGGCTAAATCCCGAAGGGATTTTGTCCTCCAGCCCAGGGTCGCGCGGAACGCGCCACCCTGGGTCAGCCCGGCAGAAAAATCCGTTCAACCCGCAACGGGTTGCGACCGGACGCTGCTCCTTCGGAGTTGTCGCCCGTCGCGTGGCATCATCCCAGCATAACCCAGCATAGGTTAAACGCGGCCCGAGCTTGTCTTATGCGGAGATGATGGAATAGTTGTGATTCGTACACATTTGCGAGATGAACCTCTACGTCGGCACCAGCGGCTATTCCTATAAGGAGTGGAAGGGGAGCTTCTATCCGGAGGACCTGCCCGACAAGCAAATGCTTCATTTTTACGGCGAGCATTTCCGGTCGGTCGAGATCAACAATACGTTTTACAGGATGCCCAAGCCGGCGGTGTTGGAAGGATGGGGGGCGGAAGTTCCGTCAGAGTTTAAGTTTGTGGTGAAAGCCTCACAGCGAATCACGCACATGCAGCGGCTCAAAGATGAAGACAACTCGGTGGCTTACCTGCTCAAGGTTGTCGGAGCACTGAAGGACCGGTTGGGACCGATTTTGTTTCAGTTGCCTCCCTTCCTCAAAAAGGATGTGGCTCGGTTGCGTGATTTTTTACCGCGGCTCGGCCGGCAACACCGCGCAGCTTTCGAATTCCGTCATCAATCATGGTTCGACGAAGAAGTGTTTGGCGTCTTGCGCGAACACAAGGCAACTCTCTGTATTGCCGAGGCGGAGAATGAGCTCGAGATTCCTTTTGTGTCCACAGCGGACTGGGGCTATCTGCGATTGCGCCGGCCCGACTACACGGACGCGGAACTCGCGGCGTGGGTGGATCGGGTGCGCCAGCAAACCTGGCAAGACACGTTCATCTTTTTCAAGCACGAGGAAGCCGGGAAAGGGCCGAAAATGGCCAAGCGCTTTCTGGAGCTTGCGAAGTGACGGGCCGGTTCATTCAAGCTTATCTTTTCGACGCAAGATATTCGCGGCTCCAGCCCCCTCCAAGCGCCTTGATCAACTGAATCGTCGTGATCAAGCGCTGGCCGGCCAGTTCAGCAGCCGCTCGCTCGGCCTGAAGCGCATCGCGGTTGGCGTCAATCACCTCAATGTACGACACGATTCCTGAGCGGTAGCGTTGCGTCGCCAAATCGGCGGCCCGCCGGGCTTGAGTTACCGCGCGCTGCTGCGCCGCCGCCTGGTCCGCCAAATGCCGAATGCCAGAAAGGCTATTTTCCACATCGCCAAAAGCGACCAGGACCTGCTGCCGGTATCGCGCGACAGCTTCTTCAAAGGCCGCTTGCGACCGGCGGTAATTGGCCCGGTTTCGACCACCCGCGAAAATTGGCAGGGAAACGCTTGGGCCAATCGACCAGACGCGGCTATCCCATTTGAACAGGTTGTCGAGTTCACCGCTCAGATAGCCGCCGGAGGCGGTCAGGGTCACGACTGGAAAGAAAGCGGCTTTGGCGACGCCAATCCTGGCGTTCGCCGAGGCCAGCAGCCGTTCAGATTGGCTGACGTCCGGGCGTCGCTCCAACAATTCCGAAGGCAGGCCCGCCGGGATTTCGGGCGGAACCGGGTTCCATTTGTTGGCTGTTCTCGCTGGCAGCCGAAACGCCGCTGGATTGCTGCCGGCCAGAATGGCCAGCGCGTTCTCAAGTTCCGTCCGCCGCTGGGCTAATGACGCCAGTTCCGCCTCGGTGGTCGCCAATTCGGTTTCGGCGCGAGCGATATCCAGTTCATTCCCAATGCCGCCTTCAAATCGGCTGCGAACGAGTTTCACCTGCTCCCGGCGGAGGTCCACCGTGCCGGCAACGATGGCCATTTCGGCATCCAGCGCACGCAACCCGAAATAGTTCTGCGCTACATCACTTTGCAGGGTGAGAAGGACACTGTAGTAATCTGCCAGCGAGGCCTGAGCCTCAGCTCGGGCACTTTCAAAATTCCGGCGGACGCGTCCCCACAAATCGAGCTCGTAACTAAAGTCCAAGGGCACGCTGAAACTATTTGCCGTCACATTGCCGAAGTTCGGCACTTGGTTTGGCGAAAAGCGTTGGCGCGTCCAACTGGGCGCCAGGTCCACGTTGGGCAACAGCTCCCCACGGGCCACCCGCGCGGTGGCGCGAGCCTCGTTAACCCGAGCCATGGCGGCTTTGAGGTTCTGGTTTTCATGGGTGGCCTGACTTTCCAGTTGATTCAATCCCTCGTCACTGAAGACCTCCCACCAATTGCCTTTTGCGATCTGGTCCAGCGGCCTTCCTTCTTTCCAGGACCCAAGTTCCGTGGCCTTGTACTTCTCCGGGAAAGAATTCGTCGGCGGCTTGTAATCCGGACCCACGGTGAGCAGCCCGGCTGTGGCGGTAGCGCCAGCCAGCTTAATACTCAACCACCCGGCGGTAACGAATGAAAAATAACGCAAGCTCATGTTTGCCTCCTCCTGTAAAGCTCAGCTTTGCGCCGGCGCGGCACCGCCTTGCAGCAAGTCCGGTGTCGGCGGCCGCCGTTCGGCAATTGGCTGATCTTTCTTTTGCTTCCCGAGTTTCATCAAGGTGACGTAAAAGACCGGGGTCAAAAACAGCCCAAATAATGTCACCCCGATCATCCCGGCAAACACCGCGACGCCCATGGCCTGGCGCATCTCCGCGCCCGCGCCCTGGGATCTGACGAGGGGGAACACGCCGGCGATGAACGCAATCGAGGTCATCAGAATCGGCCGCAGCCGCAGACGGCACGCTTCGATGGCTGCTTCCATCGGCGATTTGCCCTGGTCCTGATGGTGTTTGGCGAACTCCACAATCAGGATGGCGTTTTTGCAAGCCAGTCCGATCAGCACAATGAAGCCGATCTGTGTGAAAATGTTGTTATCACTGCCTTTGAGCCAAACCCCCGTGATGGCAAAGAGCAAGCACATCGGCAGAATGAGAATGATCGCCAGCGGCAGGCGGAAGCTTTCGTATTGCGCGGCGAGCACCAGGAAGACTAAAAGAACACAGAGCGGGTAGACATAAATCGCCGAATTTCCGGCCAGGATCCGCTGGTACGTCAGGTCCGTCCATTCGAACTCCATACCGCGCGGAAGGTTTTCCTTTGCCAGTTTCGCGATCAAAGCTTCAGCCTGTCCCGAACTGAAGCCCGGGGCCGGACCACCGTTGATTTCGGCGGCCGGATACCCGTTGTAGCGCATGGCGCGGTCGGGTCCATAGGTTTCCTTCACCTTGACCAGTGTGCCCAGCGGCACCATTTGGCCCTGGCTATTGCGGGTCTTAAACCGGGTGATGTCTTCGGGCTGCCGGCGAAAGGGAGCATCGGCTTGAGCGATGACTTCATAAGTGCGTCCGAACCGGTTGAAGTCATTCACGTACAGTGAGCCGAGATAAATCTGCATCGTATCGAACAAATTTTGCAGCGGGACACCCTGTTGCTTGGCCTTTGTGCGGTCAATCTCCGCGTCCAATTGAGGAACGTTGATGGTGAAGGTGGAGAAAACGCCGGCCAACTCCGGGGTCTGATAGCTTTTGGCCGTGGTCGCCTGGACGGCCTGAAAGAGCGCGTCATAGCCGAGGTCCGCTCGATCCTCAACGAATAACTTGAAGCCGCCAATCGTTCCCAGGCCGTTTACCGGAGGCGCCATCACGGTCAATACGAACGCATCCTGCACCGCGGCGAACTGCTGGTTCAAAGCGTCGGCAATCGCCTGGCCGCTCAGCTTGGGAGCCCGCCGTTCCTCGAATGGCTTCAAGCAGAAGAACACGATCCCGGCATTGGGCGCTACGGTGAAACCGTTGATACTTAGTCCAGGAAACGCAACGGCTGATTCCACCCCGGGTTGTTTGAGCCCAATGTCAGTCATGCGCCGGATCACCGCGTCGGTGCGCCCCTGGGAAGCCGCATCCGGCAACTGCGCAAAGGCGACGAGGTATTGTTTGTCCTGAGTGGGAACAAATCCCGTCGGCACTTTATTAAAGCTCCAGCCGGTGAGAATCACCAGGCCGCCATAAACCAGGAGAGCGACGGCGCTTTTGCGAATCACGCTGCCGACGCCCAGGGCATACTGATGTCCTGACCAGGCAAACACGCGATTGAACGGCCGGAAAAACCAGCCCAGAGCTTTTTCCATGACCCGCCCGAACCAATCTTTCGGCGCGTGATGATCTTTGAGCAAAACCGCGCACAGGGCAGGGGAAAGGGTCAAAGAATTGAAGGCCGATATGACTGTCGAGATGGCGATGGTAATCGCAAATTGCTTATAAAACTGGCCGGTAAGTCCGCTAATGAAAGCGGTGGGAATAAAAACCGCGCACAGCACCAGCGCGGTGGCCACGATTGGGCCGGTCACTTCACTCATGGCGCGGCCTGCGGCTTCGTGCGGCGACAATCCTAACGCGATATTCCGCTCGACGTTTTCAACCACTACGATGGCGTCATCCACCACGATGCCGATGGCCAGCACCAACCCGAAGAGCGAGAGGTTGTTGATCGAAAACCCCAACGCCAGCATGACGGCGAAGGTCCCCACCAGCGAAACCGGCACCGCCGCCAAAGGAATAAGCGAAGCGCGCCAGGTTTGCAGGAAAAGCACCACCACAATGACCACCAGCAAGATGGCCTCGACCAAAGTATGCACGACCGCGTCGATCGAGTGGCTCACAAATACTGTCGGGTCGTATACCACCGCGTAGTCAATCCCTTCGGGAAAATTCTTTTTGAGCTGCTCCATCGTTTGACGCACGTTTTTGGAGAGTTGCAACGCGTTGGCCCCAGGCGTTTGGAAAATGGGGATGGCTACAGCCGTTTTGTTATCCAAAAGCGCCCGAAGCGAATAGGCTGACGCTCCCAGTTCGAGACGGGCGACATCTTTGAGCAGGATCTTTTCGCCGTGCGCGCCAGTTTTAACGATGATCTGCCCAAACTCGTCGGCGGAAACCAAACGGCCTTTGGCATTTACCTGCAGCTCGAACGGGACAGGTTGCCCGACCGGCGGCTGACCAACCGCGCCGGCCGCTATCTGGACATTCTGCTCGCGGATG